>Ga0079074_1022463_pt1 | contig 10015 bp, 10 predicted proteins | sample ADurb_Leu_01_Slu_FD_74547 | JGI IMG/M metagenome (GOLD analysis project Ga0079074, IMG submission 74547) | Active sludge microbial communities from Illinois, USA, of municipal wastewater-treating anaerobic digesters - ADurb_Leu_01_SludgeMetaT... | ecosystem: Engineered > Bioreactor > Anaerobic >... | reverse complement strand
TTTTCTACAACGCTTTTGCTGCCAACGATCCCGACTCAACCCTCATGATCTGGCAAAAAATTCGCGACGAAATTGGTTTCAACGAAACCAGAATAGTGCTCCTCAACACAAGGCAGGACAGACTGGATAGGGCAAAACAGCTGGCCGAAATGACTGCAAAAAGAATTGGCAACGAGATTGAATACGTGATTCTTATCGGTCAATCGTGCGAGGTTGTTGAGGGGCTGCTCACAAGCGGAGGGATACCTACAGGGAAAATTATCAACCTTGGCTGGACTACTCCCGACAAGGTTTTCGAAGCGGTTTTGGCAGCAACCCCAAATCAATCGTCCATTATAGCCATAGGGAATATGGGTGGCATAGGGGCTCAAACTGTCGAATTTTTTGAACACAGAAGCATACAACCATGATTGAAATCGCCATTACCATTGGGTTAATTCTCAGCCTGCTCTCATACGAAGTTTTTGGCCTGGCTGCAGGGGGCATCGTTGTCCCCGGGTACATTGCCCTTCAACTTACAAATCCCGAAAGGATAGCAGGCATCCTGATCGTTAGCCTGATAACTTTTTTAATTATCAAGGTATTAAGCAATTATACTTTCCTTTACGGGCGACGACAAATGGTGCTGTGTCTGCTCATTGGCTGCTTACTTGCCAACTTCTCAAGGCACTTCTTCTCCATCGATCTTGCCACTTCAACTGTTGAACTTCATGCGGTGGGGTGGGTAATACCGGGGTTAATAGCGCACTGGTTCAGCAAGCAAGGAATCTTTAAAACTCTGACGGTTGTTTTCGTTTCGTCAGTACTGGTTAGGCTTATCATCATCATAATTTTCGCAGGGGCCCTCCTGCCTAAATAAACACTACCATGACCACATTTAGAGCAAAATCCAATATTGTTTTAGGCTTTCTCTTCGCCTTGGCGCTTCTGGCCTTCATTGCCGTTGAGAAAAGCAAAAAGGATGTACGTCAGCAGTGGTACGATGAGAAGTTGGAAGCCGCCATCCTCTCCAGGAAAGCAGCCGATTATCTCAAATCGTTCAGGCTGGAAGAGGGTATTTTTGTAGATATGATAAACGATCCCAACCAAACTGCGTTGATTGGGCAGGAATACTCGTTGATAACTACCGACAGGGGGTATATCGATGCTAAGCTAACATCGCTGAACCCCAATTTTGCCGCTGTTATTGTGCAATACCTTATGGATGCAGGTGTTAAAAGTGGTGATGTTGTCGCTGTTGCAGTAACAGGCTCTTTCCCTGCGCTCAATATTTCTGTTTTAGCCGCCATTGAAACCCTTAAGCTAAAACCCATCATTATCTCCTCCGTTGGGGCTTCCAATTACGGCGCCAACGACCCCTACTTCACATGGCTCGATATGGAAAATGCTCTATATTCTGCAAATATTTTTTCCAACAAGTCGATTGCAGCTTCCATTGGCGGAGGATTCGATATTGGTAGAGGGTTAAGTCCCGAAGGAAGGCAACTAATAGTTGATGCCATTGAAAGGAATAAGGTCCTCTTTATCAATGAGAATCATTTAGAAAAGAGCATTGAGAAACGGATGGAATTATATGCACAGCACAGTCAGGGGAAACCCATTAAGGCTTTTATCAATGTGGGAGGAGGTATTTCAAGCCTGGGGCATACGGTTAACAGCGAGCTTATTCCAACAGGGCTGACCAAGAACTTACTGATGAAAAATTATCCGGTTAAAGGTGTAATCGTTCTTATGGGTCAAAAGGGTTTACCCATTATACACTTGGCAAATATCAAGGATATAACAAGGGCATACGACCTTCCCAATAGCCCTGTTCCGCTACCGGAACCAGGCGAAGGCGGGATATTTATACAGAAAAAATACGATCTTGTAATCACCTCAATTGCCACAGTTATCCTAATAGTTGTTATCTTGCTGGTGTTTATTAATGAGAAAAAGAGCCATCGCCTGGGGACAGAAATTGTGAATGCCCAACAACCCATTCCCGAAACTGATGATCGGTTCGAGGATGAAATGCTATAGTAGTCAATACAAATAACCCATGAAAACCACCATGATGAAAAATTTATCCTACTGTTTGATGCTGATTGCCTTACTGTGTAGTACTACCTTTGCACTAAACGCGCAAAGCAGAAAATCGCTATCTCCCACCTCTTATAAAAAAGAAGTGGGTATCAATGTGGAAGGTAAAAGTAGAACATACTACTTTTTGGATACAGATAGAAAATCTGTCATTACCGTTAAAGGCCCTGGAAAATTACAAGTACTTTCGCGTGCTCAATTCGTTCCCAGTCAAAAAGTGAAAGTGAACTACAATATTTTATACACCATTGATGGCGGAACTCAAAAGCAAATAAAAGTCAAATCGGCTGTTAGATCCACAAAATCCACATTCGTCAACGGGGCTTTGGGCGTGCCTGGACAATTGATGAAGATAGAAATCCTACTCAATAGGGGGACGCACACCATTGAGTTCAGTTTACCTGAAAATTCTCCGGGTGTGGCCACCCGATTTATTTTTACCCCCACGAAGGAGAAAAAAAGGGAGTGGATTGGATTCTACACGGCCCAATCGTCCGATATCGTTGAACTGGTTGCAAACGAAACCAGCGTTTCGTACTACCGTTTCTCGACTGAGAAGCCATTACGCGTTGAGGTTATTGGTCCAACCGAATTACGCGTATTTACCAGAGTTGAATTTACTTATAATATGCGCGGTAACGTACATTACAGAGTACAGGTTAAAAACAACGACAGGATTATTAACACGTATCAGATGAGTAGCCGGCGCTCCGAAGCAACCAGCTATTTGCACGGCAAGGACTTAGTGCCGGGTAAAGCGTGCGAGTTCATCATAGATGTTCCCTCAGGAAGGCAAATTTATGAACTAATCCCTCTCGATAAGGATAAAAATTCTATTTTGGTCCGTATGATGATCCCCAAAGTTGATGTTAAGAAAAAAAGGTAATTTTGCACTACCAATCAACTAGACAAACTGAAATACAGACCTTTATGCAAGTACACGATTTCAAAATACCGCTTATGAAATCACTCTGCAAAGCAATGGCAACCATTGTTCTTCTCCTATGTATCGGGAATCACTTGCTTGCTCAGGATAAACCCAAACCCAAGCCCAAGGAAACTAAGACAACCACTCCTGAAAAACAGCAAAAGAATGCCGCCGATAAGAGCAAAAAGCAGCAACAGAAAAAAACCAAATTTGCTGATTTCAGTCTAGAGATAGGTATTTCAAGTACATATGATGACAATATTCTAAAGTATTCCGACAAGTATTTGAATAGATTTTTAAACCGAGAGGATGAAGGGAGGTTTCAAATCAACACCTATGACGATCTGGTATTAAAGCCCTCTATCAAGCTATCAGCGAAAAAGAGAATTTTTGGCAAACAGCGTTCAGAATTCGATTTGCGGTTCAACCATACTCAGTATGCCGTAAACCCCATTAAAAATTGGGATTACCTTCTTATTACATATAGACAGGTATTGCCAAAGAAAAGGCACTTCAGGTTGAGCTATAGCTATATTCCCAATTTTTACATACGCCATTTTCGTGACGATGATTGGGTAGCCGTTTTAGGGTACACTCCCGAAACATTCAAACCCATGAGCTTTTCCAAGCACAATTATGGCTTCTGGTTTCACAACACTTTCTTCAAAAATACCGGAGTTCGATTTTCATTCGATTATTCCAAATATTACTACAATACTCACTACATTGAGTACGATTCTGATGATTTTAGTTACGCTCTAACGGTTTTCCAACCACTCGGGAAAAGTATAAGCATTCAACCCAAATACTCATTCACATCCTCCATAGCCAAAGGGTACGACATGCCCGGCGAAAAAAAGGAGACATCCGATGACTCCGATGCACAGTATTTCGACCACACGTTTTCGTCTGCGGTTAGATATAAATTACCCAAGCTTTTAAACCTAAACCATAGTATATCCGTCGAGGGTCGGTTGGGGAAACGATATTTTACTTCTAAAAAGCACCCCGATGCCGATCCATATCATGCCGGACGCATCGATGTTAATTACTACCTTGCCGTTTCATATAGCATAAACATCTCTCAACCGCTTAATCTATCAATAAATTACACATATTACAAACGCAACTCCGATACAATGGCTGATAATAACCGTTTGCTCGTGGCCGAGGAAAAGGGTTACAGTCAAAACCAAATCGGACTTTCATTTACCTATAATTTTAACTTTTAATCATATCGCACTAGCCATGAATCGATTAACTACCATTCTCATACTCAGTTTAGCGCTACTTTCGGGCTGTGGCAAGCCAAGTGATCCCGATTTAATTTTCGACTCCGGTGGATACAAAGTGATAAGCCGCTTCACCACACCTGGCAATCCACAGGACGTTATTAAGCACGATACCCTGCTTTGCTTCGCCCAGGGCGAGGGCGGATTGTTAATTGTGGGAATTAGGGATGTAGAAAATCCCACCTTAGTATCTATCACAACCGAAAGCGTCCGTGGTTATTCCAGAAGAATTGCCCAAAAGGGCAACGTGGTTTACCTTTCAGCAGGGACATTCGGTCTATCGGTGGTTGACATTACCAACGCCATAAATCCTGAAGTAACCGTTTCGAACCTAAACGTTAAACCAGCAAAGGATATCACCGTTTTCGGTGATTACCTGTTTATTTCAACCAGTGAGCAGGGTGTTCGAATAGCCGAAGTGTCCAACCCCAGAACACCCGATATCCGTGAAAGAACCCTGACCAATGGCTATGCAAATGGTGTGGCCATTTCGGAAGATGGAAAATACATGTTTGTGGCGTGTGGTGAAATGGGAGTTAGCGTTTTTGATATCTCAAATTTTGATGAAGGTTACGGAATATACCCCCTCCTATCATGGGTGGATTTTCCGGGATATGCAGAATCCATAGTCCTTTGCGATGATCGCCCAATTGCCTATGTTGCCAGCAGGACAGCCGGAGTACAGGTTATCGATTTCTCGGATATAAACAAATTAAAGGTGGTGGGGAGTTTTGAAACGGGAGGCGTAGCCAACGATTTGGCCTATACCCACGGGAAACTGTATGTTTCGGCCCAAAAGGCCGGGCTCCACATCCTCGACGCTACCAATCCTACCAATCTCAAAAGAATTGGCTGGGTAAATTCGAAGAATGCCATGGGCTTTGATTACGATGACCGGTATATCTACCTTGCCGATGACAGCGAAGGGCTAATCATCATTGCCATACCCAAATAGTAATATATCCATGGGGATTTGAGGCATGGAAAAGGGTCAACGTTACGATTTCATTGATCAGTTTCGTGGATTCATAGGTGTGCTCATGCTCCTGGGCCATAGTTCCTATTACTTAAATGCATTTTGGAAACAACTCAACGAATTCGATCCCCTTTTCCCCTCCTGGGGGCAATTTGCGCTGCGTTACGCAGGCTACATCTGTGCTCCCGGATTCCTTATGATGGCTGGGGGAATGACATGGCTATCATTCCACAAAAGGCTAAAAAAAGGGGCGCATCCCTGGAAAGCCAAATGGCACCTTATACAGCGAGGTATATTTCTGATAATTATTCAAATAACCTGGGTTAACTCCTCATGGGGTGGTTTTCAAACATTCAACCCGTGGCATCTCGGTATTATATCAACCATTGGGTTCTCCATGATTCTACTCTCGCTCATCGTTTCATGGCAATGGTACTACCGACTTGCACTGGCTTTGGGTATTTTGGCAATACACCCACTGCTGCTCAACATAAGCTTCAATCCCGATAACCTACCGGCCAAATATTTAATGGAAGCATTCATCACCTCCGGTTCATTCAACAAGTACCCCATTATTCCCTGGTTTGCCCTATCGGTATTGGGTTCTGTTATGGGTACAGGTTGGTTCGAATTATGGAAAACCCACCATAAACGGGTGATTATGGGGCTTTGCATAGGGTTAACTGCCATAGGGTTGGCCATAGTGATCAGGGTTTTTCAAGGCTATGGCAATATATTCAGCTATTCGGGATTTGGCACCTATTCATTCTTCATCGACCAGAAATACCCTCCCAGCCTTTTCCACAATATCTGGTTTTTCGGCATTGTAGTTTTAGGTGTAACCCTGTTCTCAATGATTGGTAGAGTATGCCCAAAATGCCTATCCGGGTTCAGCATAATAGGCAAAGTTCCGCTATTTTTCTACGCCATCCATCTGGCCATACTGGGAATTTTTGTAAAACGTATCGACCTGTTTTACCGCGAGGGTTCCATTCTTATAACCCTGCTGGGATTTGCCATTATGATGGTAATTATGATACCCCTCTCGAAATGGTTCTATGGGGTTAAGCTTCGCAGCAACAACTACTTCATCAGTATGATTTAACATGGCAGCATCATGCGATACCATTCATTCCATATAAAATGCATGCTCTCTGCCCTCCTATTTATGGGGTGTACCACCCGCTATAAAACACCTGAAATAACACCAAATTCAACCCATATTTTCAAGCCAAAAGGGGATCAGGCCATTTGTACCGATATTCTGCTAAGCACCCTCGTTTCAAAGAAATCTCCAAAACCACTATTTCCATTGGATACATTCCCACTTATAGAAAATAAAATCCTTCGCTCTTTTATTTACATTGATAGGCAGCATACCACTGAAAATCAACCGCTTGATTTTCACGTCGATTGGATTAATCCAAAGGGTGTATCCATTTTCTGCAAACGGTATCAACTCAATCCAAACGATTCGGCATCACTAATAACAAGCTCAATCTCGCTAAATCCGGATGTTAGAATGGCAGGAAATTACAAGTTAAGGGTTTACCTGTTCCGAGAGCTAATTGCCGAAAAGCCTTTCGTTCTTCAAACCGAAGAGGAATATACCCCACCAGTTAATGACCTAACGGCCAGGATACTGTTTGGCAATCGTTTGGATAGAAAAACTGGACAAGTGCAGAATACTGATTCCGTTTTTTTCAACTCTAAGAAAGGGTGGATTCATGCATCTGTTGAGTTATTCAATCGCTTTGCATATGACGATGAGGATCTTGATTTCAGGTTTCAGTGGAGCGACCCTGATGGGAAAACATTCTTCGCCCGCACAGTAAAACTTCCGTCTTCCGATTCTACATCCCGACTGAATAGCTCCATCTCGGTATCACCCACTGCGCGCAAGGATGGTATTTACACATTGAGGGTAAGTCTTTTTCGGAAACTCATTGCCGAAAAAAGTTTTGAAATAAAAACAGCAATCGTTAAAACCGACAAAATTAACGTTAGTGCCAAGGCATCCATACTGTTCTGTAGCAAAATAGACAAGGGCAGCGGCACTCCGGTTAATATCAACGATGAATTCGTTATCGGCAAGAACGAGCGTGTTTGCGCTTATATTCAGCTGAGCGATGTGTTCAACCCTGCAAACAAACCTCTCTTCTTCAATCTGGTATGGATTGATCCTGATGGGAAAAGGTTTTTCAGCAAACCGATAACCGTGGCTGCCAATACCCACGATGCCATTCTTCAAAGTTCAATTACCATCGAACCAAAGAATAGGGTACCGGGAAAATACCAGTTTAAACTCTACCTTTTCGATAAACCAATAGAATCCAAATCTTTCGTTTTGCAATCTAAGGAAGATTCAAAATAGCCTTATCCAATAAAAAAGTCCAGCACGTTGAGCGCATTGCTCATGGGCACCTGATAAAATTCGGTGTAACTGCAACGGGAACAGGTGAACGTTGTAAATTTTCTGTTCTGAATGTTGAATACCTTTGCAGCCTTGCTACCAGCCATATACACTTCTCCCATGACAAATTCCTTGTTCCCGCATTTTGGGCACGCCTGCTTGGATTTTACTAATTGTTGCATCGCTACTGATGTAATTGTAATGAATCTTCAATGGTTTTTGAAAATATTTTTTCTCCCGAAATATACCTATCATATATGAAAATAACAAGGATAAGGATTCCCATGGCTATAAATCCTGCCAATCCTGTGGCCCCAATGGTAAGATCGTTTCCCCCGTCAAGCATCATAATTCCTATGCCGGCCGTTGCATTTAATGTGCCATGCATCACAGCGGCTGCTATAACCGAACGGGTTTTCAGCGTGATGTAAATGAACAGGAATGATAGCAGGATGCAGACAATCACCATCATTAGAACCCCTATACGAGGGTGCTGATGATAATTGTGGCCCATCAAAATTATGGGTGCATGCCATATTCCCCATATAAAACCGATGACAAGGGAGGCTTTTACAAGCGACCACGATTTGAACTCCTTTAGCAAAAATCCACGCCAGCCCAACTCCTCGCCAAAGGCAGCCACTGCATTTATGGTCATTCCGGCAATCAATCCCTGGATAGAGGATATAATAAGCGGATGTAGTGGCATAAGTTTCAATGACATACGAATCTGCTCAATTTCCGCTGCCGAATGCATCTCCTGAAACCGTTTAATCATCCCCTCCATGTCTGCCGAATAGGTAACCCCCGGTATTAGCAGGCTAATACCCATAGACATAAAGGCTAAGACCAGGGGAAGAAGGAGAGCGGCAACAAACCATCTGTTTATCCTAAACGATATCAGAAGCGACTCGCGGATCCTCTCTTTGTACACCACTTTCTCCACGAAAAGAACCGTGAGCAGGGGGATAAACATGTAAAATGCGCCAAAGACCATGCTGTATAATCCAGTGAATTTGAATCCCAACGCGTAGAATAGTCCGGCCAGCCCATAGCTGACAATGAACGTAATCCAAAGGAACAGCGACAGTTTACCTATCTTTTTCATTTTCCGAATACTATAAATTAGCTTCTAAACCCTTTTCATTCTCCGTTCTCCGGTGGATTATCGGGCTTGGTTGTTTTTAATCGACCGGATTTTCTGAGGGCTTGATCAATTATCCACTCAATCTGACCGTTGATGCTGCGGAACTCGTCCGCAGCCCATTTCTCCAACGCCTCCATCTTAAGCGGGTCAACCCTCAGAACAAACGGTTTCTTTTTCGACATATCTATTGGTGTAAGGTACCTGCGTTGATCACCGGGCTGGCTGAATCCTCAGAACAAAGCACAACCATCAGGTTGCTCACCATGGCAGCCTTCTTATCGTCGTCCAATTCTATTATATTCTCTTCAGACAATTTATCCAAAGCCAGTTTAACCATGCCAACCGCACCATCCACTATCTTCTCGCGGGCAGCAATAATGGCATCAGCCTGCTGGCGGCGAAGCATCACAGCAGCAATCTCAGGGGCATAGGCCAGGTAGTTGATACGGGCCTCCACAATCTCAATCCCTGCAATGGTTAGGCGTTCATTCATTTGCTGCTCAAGAATCTGGTTGATCTCGTCGGCATTGGAACGCAGGGTCATTTCATCACTCTTATCACTTCCAGTATGATCGTAGGCATACATACCCGTTACATACCTAAGGGCCGCATCGCACTGCACATGCACAAAGTTTTGGTAGGCCCTCATCTTTTCGTTCAAACTAACAGTCGATGTGGTATTGGGAGCACCGGATGCCATTGACGCACTATCAATGACGAACGAGGCCTTGTAGGTGTCGGAAATACGCCAAACCATCACAACGCCAATCATTACGGGGTTGCCATTCTTATCGTTCACCTTAATGGGGTCGGCATCCAGGTTGCGAGCACGGAGGGTGAGCCGCTTCCTTGAGTAAAAAGGGTTTACCCAAAAAAAGCCATTGTTCTTAACCGTACCCTTATACTTTCCAAAGAATACCATCACACGAACATCATTGGGTTCAATCATCATGAAACCAAACCAAAAGAAGGTGTTTAAGAGAAAAAGAAGGAAAATACCAATACCCATCACGCTTGTAGCAACAGCACTTTCAGGGGGATTGGAAACCAGCCGGACAAAAAGGAATACAACTAAAAATAGAAACAGGAAATTAAGGATCAGCATCAGTATGCCGTTCAACTTAAGTCCTCCAAATAGTTCTTCTTGTGTTTTCATAAATTGTGTTTTTAAATGTTG
>Ga0079074_1338306_pt1 | contig 10325 bp, 9 predicted proteins | sample ADurb_Leu_01_Slu_FD_74547 | JGI IMG/M metagenome (GOLD analysis project Ga0079074, IMG submission 74547) | Active sludge microbial communities from Illinois, USA, of municipal wastewater-treating anaerobic digesters - ADurb_Leu_01_SludgeMetaT... | ecosystem: Engineered > Bioreactor > Anaerobic >... | reverse complement strand
GCACGTTGGAGGCTGTTGGGACCAGTTGGTCCCCCTCCAACTTGAACAACTGACCAGCGGCAACGAGTGAGGGGCTGTTGATTTCATCCCAGCCCTGGTGCGCCGAATCGTAGACAAAGTCAACCGCCCACTCACGCTTTCGTGAGAGGCTCGGAAGCAACCGCGTTGGGCTGAGACTGAAGCTGCCAGTGATTGGGATCCCGAGGTTGGTATCAGCCCACTGCCGCCCCCTCCTCAGCTTCTCGCCGAGCGTCCGGTAATCTACAATCTGGTTGTCGATCAGATAGATGCCAGGACCAGCTGCGATAGAATCGAGATCTGCATGGGGAAGCAGTTCCTGGATCTTTACCAGGTCGTAGACATCACCCTCTGGTATCCCAAGTCGGCTGGCTTCCGATTTCACGAACTGCCCGAGGGTAGCTCGCTTCCCAGACAACCCAAAGAACCGCTCTTGCCAGGTACTCTGCTTGAGATCGAACCGCCCACTGGCCTCGACAGCATTCCGAACTGCTGTATGCATCTCAACAGTGAGATTATCAAGCTGACCAGCCGTCGTCATCGGATTGATATGCGCCAGCCGAGCCAACTCAGCGAGCACATCATCCTGTTGACCAGCTGTCAGACTACTGAACTGTTTTGCTCCGCCAGAGAACGTGCCAGCTACCAGCTGACGCATACGCTGCTGGAGAACAACCCCACCACTCTCATTGAAGATATCAGTTGCCGATTCACCAGCATTCAACCGGGAGACAAACTCCTCCAGGTTGATCCTGGTTGCACTGCTACTGGTAACCCGATGAAGCTGCTTGATCTGATCCCCAGTCAGATCTTGTCCAATGAACCCCATCGTCCGGAGTTTGGATAAGGCCGGATCGGCAGCATTACCCTGCCAGATCCGACCCCTAACGATCAGATTAGCCCAACGCTGTCCTTCGTAGTCCAGAGACTCACGAACAAAACCAGCGTAAGTCTCCACCCCCGCCCGTTGTAGTGGAGCATCCTTGGCAACCCGCTGTGCCAAACGGCCGACAGCTTGAGCCAACTTCCCCCGGTTGACCAGCCCGTAACCGACGGCTCCAACCAACCCAATCCCGAACACGCGCTTAACAGGATTGGAATCTCGTTTGCGGTAGTACTCTCCTGAGTACTCCTCAGGCATTATCCTGTTCCTGGTTCGCTATCGTCTTATCCAGGAACCCCACGCCCTGGAGGAAGGCTGACCCCACCCCGACGAGGATGGGAATGGTCCATCCCTGTTCTGGATCTACCTGGTAAGTTGCCACTACCGTCAGCAGCAACTGCCCCAGGACGAACATTGCGAACTTCATCCAACCCCTGAGACCCAGATAACCCATTGATCCGCTCCAGTAGTTCCTGTCGAAGCTGACTGGGTGTGTCATCAGCAAACCCAGCCAGCATCTCCATCGCCTGAACGTTCCGTTGAAACTCATCTCTATCCATCTGGCCAGGCGGTGGTGGGTTGAGCAGCTTCTTCATCACCTTGGCATCGACACCCATCAGTGTAACCATCTTCCAATAGGCACGAGCCCAGAGACGGTTCCACGACTCCAGATCCATTTCAGACTGGACCTGGAAGTCATAGGTAGGAAAAGCCGTAGCGATGATGTTCTCGGCGACCCACTCCGGATCGTTGATTCGCTCTAGCTCAGCATCGAAAGCAGCATCGCCTTGATAACTCTCGGCGAGGATGAAGTGAGCTGCCCTGTAGAGCCAGCCAAAGGGATAGTCATCCAGATCCGTGAGGCAGGCCACCTCTACGACATAGATGACCTGTGCCTCACGGGTTGGTATGGTCTGGTAGACAGCCAGCTCACTCCGACTCAACCGGCGGAGCTGTAAGGTCACACCATCGATCGTGACCTCAAAGGACTTCGTCTTCATCAATACCGACGTTCAGATCCATTCCAGAAGCCAGGTAGATCTTGTCCTGCAGGCTATTGCCCAGCAGACCAGGCAGACCATCCCAATCTACCGCAGACGGCCAGAGCACACCGATCTCCAGCACAGCTTCCTGGAAACCATCCTCACCACGATCGATAGCCTTGAACTCCTTACCGGTCATCGCACGGTAGATGAAGTGGAACTTCCCGATGGCCGTCTGATAAACCGGAAGGTGACTGGCTTCGTACGCCTTGCGGATCTTCTCGACCTCATCAGTAGTTGGAGGCTCCCAACCATCGATCGCCAGAAGCGTGTCATCACCAGCGAAGTGAATGACCGTGTTGGCAATCCGTCCCGAGGCCAGCTCAATCTTGCTGAACAAGGACGGTACAACACCAGCTCCGTACTCATCCCAACCATCCTGAGACACCAATGGCCAGACAATGCAGCGTCCAAGGATGGCCATCATGAACTCGTCACCCACGGCATTCTGCATCAGGTTCCGCAGAGATTGGTGTTCTCCACGACTGATGCTCCGGTAGATGAACGTATCCCCATTGATGGTGGTCTTGCTGAGCGTACCCTTGAAGCCAGCACTGGTGAGGTTGGCCTTGACAGCTTCGATCTCAGCCGGAGTAGGGGTCTGTTGCATGCTTGCTACACTCCACGTGCTCGGGGAGCACTCTGTCGTCACGCAGCACTACCAGGCTTTGGTCGAGTAATACTCCTCGCCAGAAACGGGTAGGCACAAGTTAACGGATCTGGAGATCCAGCAGCCATCGCTGGAGAGCTCCCTGTGAAGTATACACCATCCAGAATGGTGCATCCAACGAATTGTCTACTCTCAGGGTGAACAAAGACCGTCGTAATCCTGAAAGGCCCACGCGGGAGCGTCGTTGGAGTTAATGGCGTAGTTACCAATGGAGATTGACCACGCGGATCAGAACTCGTGAGCAACGCTACGCTTGTCGTTGGCCCCAATCCACGAACGATCCCACGCGCTGCTCTGATTGCGTCGTACAGTGGATCGATATGCTCAATTGTACGGTACATCGAGACCTCACCCTGTACAATGGTTCCACCGTACGAGACTCCAGAGAAGAAAGCACTGTCATGATCGTAATGGGGCATAACAGGCTGGCTCTCGTTCCAAGCAATAGCTACTACATCAATCTCAACCACACGTGTAAACCCCTCGCCATGGAGAAGAACACTGACACTCTCCCCACTGAAGAATGTCCTGCTTGAGATGGATTGGAGCTCACTTTTGAGCAGAGACAGATCAGTAGGCATCGTTCCACCCCGCACTGGTGTACACCTTTGATTCCGTAGGAAGACCCAATGTACTAAGCAGGTTGGGATTGCCCCGGTTCGGGTTGGCAATGATAGGAAAATACGTCTCGGCTACGTAAGCGTACTCTTCACCAACCATGGGTCTACCAACGCCAGTCACGATGGATGTATCTGCAAACCGTACACCGTAGATCACACCCAACCAGCGGGACTCCTTTGGGATCTGGTTCACAACCTCATCCTGATCCCCAATCAGAATGAGGATGTTGAAGCGTGGCAATGCCAGTGGATTGTAGATGCCCGCAGCAGCATAGAGCTTTGCCAGGGCACCATCATCAACGTCACTGAAGCCAATCGAGCCAGCGTAGGTCTTACCACCAGTGGTTATACCGACTGGCATGATCTTCCCTAACACCCTCGCCAGCCTTGATTCCTGATGGGACGAGATGGTCAGGAGATTCAGCGCTCCCAAGACCACAGCATCATTAGGAAGCAGGGCCAGTGCAGCTGTGTGAGAACCAGAGAGTACGTTGCTTTGGTAGCTCATACCTACCAGTATGCAGAAAGACAACGGCTCCTGGCGGATACCAGGAGCCGTTGTCTTGGAGAGGAGCGATCACGCAGCTGTCGGTAGAGCCATGCTGGTCCAGAAGTTCTCGCTGAATGCAGCAGACGGCGCCGCGACTGGAGCCATCGGCATGACTTCTCTGGCCATGTACGAGCAGGCCATCTCCTGGGTCATGTCATCCAGTGTGAAACCGTAGCCTTCAGACACGATTTCAACACCAACGACCTTGAAGACCGCAGCCGCTCCGGCATCGTTTGTGAATGTGATCACAACATCAAACGGAGGCAGCTGGTCAGCGTATACAACAGCTCGTCCCTGTCCGTACTGCGCAGCTGTAGTACCGTATGCACGCGCGGTATCACCAGCAACACCAACTGGTGGAATACCACTAGGTGCTCCGATGTTACTATACAGACCAATCCTCTCTGTGAGATCGTAGAATGGACCGTAGAGCAGCGCATGTCGGTCGAACTGACCGAAGGTCATGCTCCCAGAGATTGCCCGCTTTCCTCGGGTGAACCCACGGGGGTTGGTCCCCAGGCTGGTATAGATCGGAGCCTTTTCACGGGTCACTCCAATCGTAATAGCCAACAGGGATCCAACCAAGTTCGGACCGAAGAAGACCTTCATGTCCGTACCAGAGAAGGTGTTGAACGTGACCACTCCCGGGGCACCAGGATTGACCACACCACCATCAGAAATTGTTGCACCGTTGCCCATCTTGATGCCTCCTTATCGTTGGACTGTCACATTAAGCACGATCACCCGCAGCTCGACAGCCGTTCTGATGATCATGTCAATCCTGGCTCGACCAACATCTGTATCGTTACCAAGTACCGAGACTTGGATCTCATAGCCTACACCCTTGCTCCCGGCGAGAGCACCAGACTCTGCCAGCTTCTCCAAGGCTTGCTCGCAGGCGTGTTGCATTGCCTGATGTGTAGAGAGTGTGTTCGCAAGGCCCAGGAATTGGCGGGCGGCCCTGGCAACCAGGAACTCTGCAGTCTGGGTCGTCTTGAGGATTCCTTCCTTGGTGAACTGACTGTCACGCTTGGCAGCCGTTTCACCAGAGTAGACAATCCAGCCACGACCACGCATGGTATCGTACTTGATGCAGGTGTACGCACCACCACGAGCTCCATCCTCAGTACCAACACCCAGTGCCAGAGCATCTAGCTGAGCCCTGGTGTAGGTGTAGAGCACACCACGGATACCACCAATCGGAGAATCGGTGGTAGAACGATTCAGACCAAGGCTGGCGAGGAGACCGGTGTAGTGCCCAGCCAAGCTCGACACATAGAGCTTGTTGAGGTTCGGATCAGCTACCAGAGCATCTGGACCAGCCATGATGTTGATATACTGACCAATGTCAACTGTAGCTCCAGAGTTGACATCCACCTCAGACAGCCCAGCATAGAGCACAGCTCCAATCCCAGTCGCTGGATTAGTAAGAGCAGCTACTCTGGTCACGATATCAGCAGGTGTTGACGCCGACAGGTTGACCTGACTGCGTACACCGATGATACCGCTCGACCCGTTACCCATCACTGATGCTTCCCAGCAGTGCTTGGTCAGGATCTTCAACCAGCCACAGGGAATTCCACCAACAGTATCCTCGGCGTTCACACCGCCGATGATCCGATACTGGGCAGGAACCTCGACCAGCTCGTCGAAGATGGCACGCTCTCCTCCTCCACCTGTCAGACGATTGTAGAGCGCCTCCTGTCCCATCGCCATCTCAGTAGCACCACCTGAGAACTTGGCCGTGGCGAGAGTAGAGAGAACTGGCATGAAGACCGCTGTATGACCAGCCGCAAGGTAGGTCAACCCCAGATCGCCACCAGTGCTACCGTTGATGGTTACCGGTAGGCTGTTCCAGGTCGCATCCGAAGCCAGGTCAGCTCGAATGCAGGTGTTGTACGTGTTGGTGTTGATGCCACTGACAAGATCATCATACGAACCAACGGCACTCAATGCGTACTTGATCGCCGCGATCGGCGTTGTTCCAGCGGTCAGCGGAGAACCTCGGAACTTCGGGACGAAGAGCTGGAGCGTAGCCATGGTCGTCAGGCTCTGCTCCAACGTTACCCAACACCCATCCTGGGTTGCTGTTCCGTAGCTCCCACGTGCGTTGTAGACATCGGACGGCGTGGCCGACTTGAGCGTGATGACCTTGTCAGGCTGCATCAGGTACTGGACCATCACGATGTCACCGTTGCTTGGATAGTTGTTGATGTAACGACTATCCCCAGTCAGCAACGTTGGGCGAAGAGCGATGGTCGCAGCCACGGAATCCGACCCAGGACCAATGATGAAGTTCGCGGGGTTCAGCTCATGCCCATTGGCATCGAAGACCGCGAAGGTCCCACCTGGGTAGAGAACAACCGGATCATCAGCAACCACATAGCTGGGAATGGTACCGCTCAACGTCAGCGTTGTGCCATCATTGGCTGTGATCTTGGACTCCCACTCCCGTGTTGGGAAGTAGACTGTCCAACCCAGGTATCCAGTGCTAAGGGATACAACCGACGACATCTTGAGGTCAGCACCAGAAACCACCTGGACCGTAGCCAGGTTGACCGAGAGAGCCACGTTGCTCGACGGATAGTTACCGTACCTGAGGTTCACAGGACCCGAGGTCGAGATGGTGACCAGTTCATCGGTCACCATGTTGTAGCCCTTCAGGGAAGCCGTAGCGTTGGTTCCGCCAACACGCCGGGCGATGACCGATCTGGCACCACCCTCCCACACCTCACGAATCGTCCGAACCAGAGTGTTTCCATTGAAACCCTTGACTCGACTATCGTAACCAAGCTCAGTGCACTTGTGTGTCGGACCAAAGATCCTAGTGGCCTCTTCCAAGCTTCGGATAGAAACCGCAGTGTCGTTTGGACCGTCGACGGCCAAGCCAATCACCAGTACCGTATCGGTTCCCGGGTCGGACACAGTCGGACGTACGCCGAGATCATTGCGGGTCACCCGGACGCCCGGCTCAGTCGAGTACACAGCCATAGTATCAGCTCCTTGCTTCGGTGCGTTGCAGTGGCCGTTCGACATCGACCACGCCTCGTGTGACCGCGTACCGATAGGTTACGTGGTACGGTAGTGGTGGGGTTGTCGCCCAGCTAAGACCTGTTTCTGTCATAGCAAAGTCTACACCCTCGACAAAGGTGTAGTTACCCTGCCAGACAGTCATGATGATCCTGGGCTCGTAGGTCAGCTCTCCGGCCGATTCGCTGTATCGAACAGCATCGATGGTTTCCGTGATCGTATCGAAACCACTGGCCGTGAAGATCTGGATCAGGTTCAGCTTGGGCTCGCGCTCGATGGTGATCTCTTTCAAGATCACACGGTAGTCCCGGATTGCGTAGGGCATCGCCTCCCTGGAGCTGCGATCCAAGTCCCTGCTGCTTCCGTCCGTAAAATGTAGCTGTTGCACCCCTGCGTACCTGAAGAACGGCTCGTAGTTCGTAAAGAACCGCTCCAGAGCAATGGCCTCCTCTTCGGCTTGCGCCATGCTCTGACCATAGGTCCGGAACCTGAACGTGTGCTGGAACAACTGCAGATAGTAGGTCCACCCACCCGAGTTGTAGTGATCCAGCAGTGTGAAGACACCCTGCCAGTCAACTCCGTTACGGTCATTGAGAGGACGGCGCTTGTCAGTCTGTACTGGCTGACGCTGCCGGATCTCCATGCTCACCCGCGGATTGACTACCGAGGTATCGTCCTCATTGTGAAGGAGGATCTGTGTCTCAGGGCGATAGGCGTGGTAGATGACCTTGAAAAGATCATAGAACGCAAGTGGCGTCAGGTTTCCATCTCGCTTGGAAATGATATCTGCAACAAACCAGTCTTGGTTAGTCCGCAGCACGGACATGGACCAGAATCCTACTCGCCATCCCAGGTGGTTTGACCTTCATGTCGATCAGAACCACACCCTCACTCAACTCGATCGAGTATTCCGCTCCTGCTGTAGCCATGACAGCTACCAGATCCGGATCGGTTCCAACGACCATCGGATCAGCTAGCATCTGGCCAACGTACTTTCCTACTGCGCTCCGAACACTAGCTGTCAGTTCTTGGATCCATAGATGATGGTTGAGGTACAAGTCCCCATCCGTCATCGGCACTGAACTGACCATCCAACCATATCGTATCGATTCGACTGGATAGATTAGCCCAGCAGTGGTACCTCGTGGCGTTCCGCTAAGAACCTGTGGCAAATAGTATGGAGGAGATTTTGATAATGCTCCAGCAAAAGCAGCGAGGGGTGAGCCACTGCCACCATCGCTGTAGGTCACCGTACCGCTGATTGCTGCCAGGTACAGGTTATCAGCAGTCACCTCACCTTGCATTACCAGGATAGGCCAACACCCGATGTTCCAGCTATCCGAGATGTACTGCAGAGCCGCGTTCTCGTCTGTCATTCCGAGTGGAACAATGACCCAGTCATGCCCACCGTGAGTCGTCAGGACATCAGTCCAGATCGTGGTACAGGTCGTTCCACCCGCATAGCTGTACATCGTCGAGGCGGATAGAGCCACGTCATCCGTGTACTCCCGAACAAAGCTGGGGTAGCTGATGAGCACGCTCTCATAGTCCGGGTAGTAGCTCGTGTTCAGATAGTTCTCAGCATCCTCTGTCAGTGGTAGCACCAGACGACGTGGGTAGTATCCAGGGGCTCGTAGGATGTACAAAGCGTCTGCATCATGACAGGCCTTCCAGAGATTTCCCTCTGGACCAGGATCGGCTGTCAGATCTACAGTACCAGCGACTGCTGTCAATTGAACAGAAGCAGGCGAGGAGATGTCACAGCGGGAGAGCTGAACGTTCGTGAGATCAAAGTTTGCTCTGGATTGTACCGAAACCAGATCATCTCCAGGATCTGGTACTTCCTCCAACCAACTCTCGCCCGCTAGCTCGGGCGTTCCATCCCAAGCAATGACACCACTATCAACCGTGGCCTGGATAGGTACGACCTCAGTCAACTCGCCTGTGTTGCCATAGTACCTGGCTACGACAGTCACCGGAGCGGTAGCCAGCCGGAGCAAACCAGATGGCTCATCCAACCAGTACTCACCAACCCCTGGGTCTCCAACAACATTGGTCAGGTACGCACCATTCAGCGTGATCGTAAAGCTTCCAGGGACAATCGGAAAGCCCTTGAGACGATACTCATAGTCACGATCTGCTGTTGGCTTGAGTGTTGACTCCCAAAACGCTTGTTTTCTGTATTGCACAAATCGATAGAGTGATCGTGTGATAGAACAGCTGCCAGCAGACGCCAGGTTTACAGCCGTATGCTCACGATTCCCAAACATGTACCACTTATCTGCAGAAAGTGGCAGATGAGATGGTCCGCGAGTAGCCGTACCAAGTACCAGGATCATACGGACCTCTGATAACGCGCTGTTCGACCAACAACTGTAGACCGTTCAGCTGCCCACCGTTCCGTTAGTGCCTCGGACACCTGACGGAATTCACTATCAAGTATGTAACCAAAGACATTCCAGTACACTGGATCATCGGTCTCTCTACGTAGACCAGTAAGAACAACTTCATAGATATTGAGCAGCTGTTCGATCTGCCCACGCTGTGGAACCAGTGCCATTGCACAGTTCCACTCAACATCAAAGATCAGATCCCCCTGATCTGGATACCAGAGCGAGTCGGGATAGAAGTAGAACTCGGATCCACCAGTTTCAATTGGTGGGATACTTCGTGTGTTAAGAAAGACAGGTTTCTCAAAACCACGCCGGAGCGAGAGAGTGTAATAGTAACTCCGACCGAAGCTCCGAGCATCAATCTCGTCACCCCGCGCCGGGGGTCTTTCATCACCTGTGACAGGATCCCCAATCGGACGCTTTGGATCCCTGGTACCATAGAGATACCAGCGGTAGTTCTTGTCCAGATCAGTCGGGAATGTGGTAGCCAGTCTCATCGCCGGTACACCCTTGGATGGATTACTGGTGGTTGAACCGTGACCACCACAGACTGAGCATGAGCATAGCGAACCAGGCTGGAACGGTATGGCACGGGTGGGATCACTGGTACAACCTCAACGTCCCAACCTAGAGTGGCCAGGCGATGAGCACCGCACCAGCCCAGTGTTGCAATTCTCACAGTTGTGTCCTAGACCCGTAAGCCCCATCACCCGTGTTAGGAACAGTGTACTGGATAATGGTAACTGCCCCGGCTACATCCTTGTAGGTGATCGTTGCCGTCCCATCGCCGTTATCCGTCGAGCTCATTTCTCCACCAATGATTGCTCGCAGTACCACCAACAGATCAGCTACACGACTACCTGTAGCGGCGGCTGCAATGTCATATTCAGACAGGTCACTTTCCAGCAAGGCAGCAATCAGGTCAGTGACATTGGTAGCTGTTGCCGTACCATAGTTACCAAGAGCTGTTGCCAGCTGGGTCATGGCCGCAGTGCCAGCAATGGTATCAGCATCCATTGCATCACCGGCTTGAGCCGCTGTCTTAGCTGCATCATAAGCTTCTGTTAGCGTCATTGCATCGCCAGCATTTGCTGTACCGATGCTCGCCGGCACCGTCA
>Ga0079074_1216166_pt1 | contig 10732 bp, 11 predicted proteins | sample ADurb_Leu_01_Slu_FD_74547 | JGI IMG/M metagenome (GOLD analysis project Ga0079074, IMG submission 74547) | Active sludge microbial communities from Illinois, USA, of municipal wastewater-treating anaerobic digesters - ADurb_Leu_01_SludgeMetaT... | ecosystem: Engineered > Bioreactor > Anaerobic >... | reverse complement strand
AGGGGTATGCCGTCGGTCGCTCGATGTTCGAGACCTCCAAGCTATCTCCATCCTGGGCCAAGGGTCTCAAGAACGTCCAGGAAGTCTGGGTTCCCTCTCAGTTCTGCGCTGAACTGTTTGGTCAATACCACCAGAATGTCCACGTTATCCCCTCGCCAATTGATGTGCAGGTTTACCGCCCCCTGGATATTTCCTATGGCTCACTAACCCAACACCAGACCTGTCGTTTCCTGTTCGTCAGTGAGTGGATCAAGCGTAAGGGTTGGCGAGAGATGCTCCAGGCCTGGGACAAGGCATTCACCGACGAACCGGTAGAGCTTTACGTCAAGACCTACTCATCGTATGGGTGGACGGCTGAGAAGATTGCTCGCGACATCGGTCCACGCTCGAACACCTACCTGATCCATACGATCCTGACAGAGGAAGAACTCAACAGGCTCTATAACTCCTGTCACTGTCTGGTTCATCCAGCGCATAGCGAAGGGTTCGGCCGGACGGTGGCTGAAATGCTGGCTGCCGGCGGGGAGGCAATCTCTATCGGTGAGACGGGTTTGCGTGAGATTCAACGGTACGGGATGTCGGCCAGGTGGGTCGACATTCCAGACGAAGCCTTGGATGAGATGTCTCACTGCAGGGATGGGGGACACCAGTGGATGGAGTTCGATCTGGATGATCTGGTCGAAGAGCTACGGGCCAGCTACCAACGGTGGGTCAATGGCGAGAAACGCAGTGATCGGGAGTGGATCGTGCAGAACTTCTCTGGTCCGATTGTCAGCCAGCGGATCCTGGATCGAATGACCAGTATCCTGCCCTGGGAGTAAGCTATGGATAGGTTCTTCACACAACCCGGAATCATCGACGAGAGATTCTGGCGATGGAATGACTACATGCTGCTCTACTGCGAGTTTCCAGTAGGAACAGAGTTCGAAGTACCGCACAGTGAGCTGCCGATCAAGGTCGACGGGTTGGACCAGAATGGGATCTATCGAGGCATCCTGGTTGGTCCCAAGCATGCGGACAACCCATATCGTCTGAAGAAGGACCAGATGTTCTTGCTGAGTGTTAATAGAAACGGTAGGTACGAAAAGCCGGAGAAGTTACTTCCACCTGTGATCTCCGAGTACTTTCTCTGGGCACCGCATGAGATCTTGGAAAAGATCCATAGTCTCAAGTCGGAGATCAACCCAAAGACTCCACTTCAGGGTATACTGATCGTCAAAGACTGGGCGTCTATGGCTGTTGCTCTGGGGTGAGACAATGCAAACATTATCACACACGCTTCGGACTGGGATGTTTCCAACGATTCCAGATCCGTTCCCAATTCATGTGAATTGTGTCGATGGGTTTGCTCTTTCCAGTTTTGAGACCCTGAAACGGAGACTTACTGGTTTCGAAATTGTTGGGTTTTCGAATAATACTGTACCAACTATCACGGTTGGACAGTACACAATCATCCAACCTGCAGTACCGTGTACAATGCTTGGTGGTCTTTCTCTACTGGATCACTGCAATGAACTGCTCCGCAAGGTAAGCACGGATTGGGATGTGGATTGCATCATAGCCGATGCAACTGCGGAGCGTTGGAATATAATCCATGTCATGGCAGCATCACCAGACCGTCACTACTGGGCCGCGCGGAATGTTGTTCATATCTGGAGTACAGTAGTAGATCTTCGTAACGAGTCTCAGTATGAACGTGACTTCTTCGAGAACTACGAGGTCCTGTACCAGGAATGATCACGATCAGCAGCATCCGTAATTCTATCTACGAACGCTTTCCTGATGTCAGCTGTCAGGTTCTCAAGCAGGCTGATGGGCTTTTGGTGAAGTTCTTTTGTCCGCGTGAGGATCAGCCTGTGTGGTTGACCGATTTCCAACGGGTGATCTGCGAAGAGCTGGTTCCCTGGAACTGCCACGTTCGGTTCCAGCCGTACACGACTCCCGTTGCTTCGCCTGAAGAGCATGTCATCGGTGCTTATGTCTGGATGCGTGACTGTTGGATGACAATGCGGCTATTCTATAAGGACGGGTTCTGGACCAATGACGACATCCGTGTCCGTGGTGACAGTCTTTGCGTCCGGCGTCCATCTGAAAACTGCTATCCACCACTGGTGGATGATGTCCTGCATCACTGGGAAGGTGGTCTGACATGAGCATCCTGGTTCGGCTGGACCCTGATCCGGACAACTGCCCGTGGAACGGGGAAACGCTCAGTCCTGACGGTCACTACAAGACAGAGGCTCCCTGCCTGAACTGTCGACACGCTGAACCGCAGGCCAATGGGCAGGTCATTCGATATGCTCGTGGTGCGGCCCGGGTCCGGTGTGCCTACGTTCCTGCGGAGGCTGTCATTGAGCCAACCGCAGAGGCTGTGGCTGAAACTGCCGTGGACCCGGCCAAGCCAGCCTTCGAAGTCATGGACACAGTTGGGTCCTTTATCCAGGTCATGGCTTCACGAGGTGAGACTTGGATCCGCTGTCCAGTCTGTGGCTTGCGTCGGGCGGATACCTGCCCTCGTGGAGACGACCCGTTGGCTCCCTGTAGGAATCCTGCATGATCCGTCTCCCAAGTATGTCGTTCGATGAACTGACACGGATGGTCGAGCAGTTGAAACTGCTTGAAGTTGCTTTGGCTCGGGAGGTTGCTACAGCACCCTCGAACCTGCAGCTGGTGCATCAGTGGTGCGAAACCTACCGGGATCTGGAAACTGCTGAACGGGCCCGGTCATACATCGTACAGCGATCATGAGGTGACGGATGCGAGTACTGATTGAGGGCGACGTCCTCCACCACCACAGTCTGGCCCAGGTCAATCGTGCGATTGCTCTGGGATTGGATCGTTTGGGGTGGGAGGTTATGCTGCGGCAACGCAATGACGCTGACCAGCTGGATCGGTGGAATGAGCCGGAAGCCCCCCGGATCTACGACATGTTGGATCGTGACATCACGCCTGACGTGATCTTCCGCCATGCGTGGCCACCTGATCTCGCTCGCCCTCAATATCAGGCTCCGGTAGTCTTCCAGCAGTTCTGGGAGTACGGCAGCATTCCTAACAGTTGGCGGTATGGATGGGCGCAGCTGGCCAACCACGTGATCTCCGGCAGTCGCTATGTCACGTCAATCTATGAACAGGATAAGCTGCCAGTTCCAGTGACGACCATCCCACCTGGGGTAGGTCCTGAGTTCCTGCGTGACTACAAGGTTCCGAAGCACGATCGAAAGATCTTCCTGTTCGTGGGTGGGACCATCGTCCGCAAGGGGATCGACGTTCTGTTGGATGCTTGGGACAAGGCATTCACCAAGGATGATCCAGTCGAGCTGTGGATCAAGGACCACCCCTTCTATCACTCGGATATCTCTGGACGGATCGAGCAGATGCGAGCTCCGGTTCGATACATCCGAGAGATGTATGATCCCAGTGAGATGCCGCTGCTCTATGCGCAAGCAGATGTCTTTGTCTTTCCGTCTCGGGGCGAGGGGTTTGGGCTGCCCCTGGTAGAGGCCATGGCACAGGGGCTGACCATCATTGCTCCTCGCCATACTGGTTTAGCTGACTACCTGCCAGAAGATGCACTGGAAGTCCCCTGCAAGCGATCTGATCTGGCAGGAGAACAACTGGCCAGTATGAACTGTGTCCGTACTCCGTACTGCTTCGAGCCGGACACGGATGCCTTGGTAGATCTACTCCGATCGGCCAATGCTCCAACGGATCGACATCGTTATCACAAGCTGCTTCCATCCTGGGATGATGCGATCCAGCAGTACGACAAGGTACTCCGTCAGGTTGCGACTGAGACCCCGATTTTCATGATCAACAACCTGCCAAGCGAGCGGTCCATTGGCATGGTGCCTCGCCTGGTTCACCGCAAGGAGTTCGATCAGGCCATTGCTGTGGATGGAACTGATCCCGGGATCTATCAGCAGAAGGCTATGTATCTGCTGGAACAGGGTCAGCTGGATCCTGGACTGCAGTGTCTTGATGAGGCAGTCAAGATCTCTGGTCGGGATATCAACTGTCTGGTCTGGCGGGGGAGGGTGTATCTCTCGCTGTGGCACCAGACCAAGCGGAACAAGTTCCTGTTGAAGGGCTGTCAGGATCTGATCGAAGCTGGTGAGCTGGAGCCTACTATCCCGCTGGGGATCATTCTTCAGGATGTACCTATACCTGCCGCACTGCGACAGCGCTACGATGCGATCAAGGGTAAGCGACGGACCATCTCGGCCGTGATGATCTGTCGTAACGAGGAGGAGAATCTACCGCGCTCCCTCGGGAGCATCAAGCCCTACGTCGATGAGGTCATTGTGGTTGATACCGGTTCGACCGATGAGTCCATGCGTATTGCCAAGACCTATGGAAAGGTCATCGACCGGCGGGATCTGTACGACGAGGAGAGGCATCGCCTCCGTTCCTTCGCCGAAGCTCGTAACGCTGCGCTGGACGCAGCTACTTGTGAAACGATCTTCTGGCTGGATGCTGACGACGAAGTAACCCCCCAGGTTGGGGTCATGCTTCGCCGATTGGCTCAGCATCCAGAGCAGGTAGCTGGCTCTTTCCCTGTCTCCTGCCCTCAACGTGGAGATGCTGGGCAGGAAAGTGAGAACCGTGTACGACACTACCGGTTCTTCCCCAACATTCCCTCAATCCGATTCGAGGGTCCGATCCATGAGCAAGTTGCTCCGGCTATCGCAGCCGCTGGTATCCCCGTGGTGGCTGTGGATACTCCGATCAAGCATCATGGCTACCTGGATCCTGAGGTACTCAGGTCCAAGTATGAGCGGAACCTGACGATCCTACTGGATCATGACAACGGTTCTGACTGGGACGGCTTCAACCTGATGACGACCTGGCTTCTGAAGGGTGATGCTCAGAAAGCCGTAGAGTACGGCGAGGATAGGTTGGAGAAGCTCAACCTCAACCAGGCACATGCTGGGAAGTACCTCTCTACATTGGCTGGGGCGCTGATCTATCTGGGGAATGTCGATCGTGCGATTGAGATCAGTGAAAAGGGTCTGGAGTCAGGGTCCAATGTGGTTGAGCACTGCTTCAACCTGGGTGGGATCTACCTGAAGAAAGCCCGAGAGGGGGAGCCAGAAGCGTACGAGAAGGCCGAGCACTTCTTCCTTCGCTGCTTGTCGGAACCAATTGCTTGCCGTGGTGGTGCCATCGATATCGAGGCTGGGACCACCAAACCGCTGACCAATCTGGCGCATGTCTACCTGGAAACCAAGCAGTTGGTCCAGGCACGGAAGGCATTCCTGCAGCTGCTCTCGCTCACGGACATGCCCTATGCCAGGGCCAAGCTGGTCGAAATCTACAAGGAGCTCAAAGACCAGAGAGCTGCTGACCGACACGCAAAGCTGTTGTCCGATACCTTGGATCGTGAGTTCGAGAGCAGGAGCGCGGTTGGACAGCAGCTCCTGGAGATGGGTAACTACGACGCAGCGTTGCAGATCTATCAGAAGCTGTTGACTGATCTACCTGGTGAGGCCGGAGCTGCCCTGAATGTCGGGATTGTGTACAACGAGAAGGGCGACTACGAGACAGCAACGGACTTCTTCCTGCGGTCCATTGCAACCAAGCCCTCAGCGGATGCCTTCCTTCATCTCGCCCGTTCTCGTCGATTGAGTGGTGACTACGAAAGTGCCATGGTAGCAGCCGATACTGGACTGGAGGGTTTCTCGACAGACGGAGCTCTCCACCACGAGCTGGGAATGGTTTGTATCCACTACCATCTGTGGCGAGAGGGTCTCCGTTGTCTCCAGATGGCATCCATGTGGAATGTCAATATCCCAGAAGGGATTGCTGCTGCAGCCGTAGCGCATTACCATGCCGGCAAGTCTGAAGATGCACTGGAGATGGCACGACGGGCCATGGACCTGGATCCCAAAGTTCCTGGCCTGGAGGATGTCTACGACGGGAGCTTGATTCCTACCGCCGAAATCTGCAAGTCAACGTCTAATCTGTCCATGATCGGAAGTCGTCATGCCGGATGAGATCATCAGAGCCATTGATATTGGTACTGATCTTCCTGACTCATCGCTGAGCCAGCTGATCAGTGCTGGGATCAGCTGTGACCCCAGTCCCGGTTGGTATCGTCGGAGGCTCTCTGGTGTCACTGGCAATATGCTTCCAGTCTTGGAGGCTATCGACCAGCGGAATGGAATCGCTGCGACCTTTCGGTTGTGCGATGGGCTTGACAGCTGGTGTGCCAAGCAATGTCCCATGAACGATCCGAACCTCTACCGTGATCGCTGTTGTCCGGTAGAGTCGCAGCAAGCTTGGGACATCATTGTAGGTCTGGCTCATGAGGCGGGTGTGACACTCATGGAGCAGACTGGACAGACCCTGGATCTGGTGTCTATCTTGAGAGAAATCGGATCCATGGACCTGATCAAGGAATACGTCGGGTGGGCGCTGGTTTCATGGCGCTCCCAAGTTCTCCTCGCCCGTGATGGTTTGGTGGTAGAGAACAAAACCTACCATGGGAAAAGCGTCACGATCGAGCAGAAGGAACACCCAGGAGTAGGCGTGGCTGCCAAGGCCACAGACATCAAGCTCAAGATCCTGAAGGAGTTCATGGCCACGAAGCGTGGTCGGATGGATGCCAGGGCCAAAGAGGCAACAACAGTTTCTGTCTACGGCGAGCTCTTCCGGACTATCAATGAGGCTCGGAAGGCTCGTGAGGAGAACTAACCATGCCCAGAACGATAAGTGCTGGTGGTAAGGCTGCTCTGATTACCATGGCAATCTCAGGGTCGGCAGGTGCACTGGCTGGTTACCAAGGCAGGCGTCGTAACCGTACTGCTCGGATGTTGACTGGTGCAGCCTACGGAGCCCTGACTGGTGGGCGTATCATCCAGGCTGGTAAGAATGCAGAGTCCGTCAGTACGATGTTCAAGACAGCCATGGGTAGCGCTAGCCTGCGGCACCAGTTGTATGGTAGTGGTATTGGAGCTGCGGGGAGCTTCATGATGGGTGGCTCCATGGGCACCGGTGCCATCATTGGTGGGATTGGTGGTATGGGTATCAGTGGGTACCGTGTTGGTGGTTTCAAGGGTGCTTGGGCTGGTGTTCGGGGTGGTGCCAAGCGTGGGTGGGATGGTATTAGTTCTACCTACGCCCATGGAGAGCCATATCTTGACGATTTCTTCAATGGGACAAAACGTACTATGCGTGGTTCCAGGAAAAGATTAACGTATACGTATCCCAAATTCGAGGATGATCCCTTCCGAAGTGGTTAGTCGTCATATGGTCTATGAGAGTGGTAATGACAGGCACAGCAGCAGCTAAGCTCGGACTTGGAGTAGCCGCAGCCTCTGGTGTTGTCAATGCCATCGGCCAGCAGCGGCTCCAGTCTCAAATGCGTATCCAAGGGGCGATGGGAATCGACCCCGGTGGCGTGTTCAGAGCAGCTCTGCTGGGTGGTATGTCCGGGTACGGAGCGTTCCGGAGCGGTGCCCGTGGTTTGGGTATGAAGATGACCGGGGCTGCATTGGGTGGTGTAGTCGGGTACGGAGCATCCAGTGATCCAATCACGGGTGCAATCCAGGGAGCGATCTACGGAGCTGGGGCTGGGACCGCTGCTGGTGCCCTCAAGTCTGGGGGTGATTTCATGCTGAGTGGTTCCATCAGAAAAGATGCGAACCGACTTGTGCAGCACGGGCGTGGTATAGTCCAGGCTTGGAATAAGGGAAACGCTAAGGAGATCTTAAGTAATATCAATACATTCGGTGATATAAAGTCAGCTGGAAAGAGTATTGGGGGGATCCTGAAGTCTGGGTGGAATAATCCGCTTACGGCACGGGGAAGGTCCGTGCGTGATATAAAACAAAGAGCAGCCTACAGGGCTAATGCAATGGCGGCACGCAAGGCTATCAGACCCAGTGGACCAGCACCGGCACGTATACGTGGGCTTAAGCGTGAGCAGTTGGCCTTCCCTGGCACTACGCCAGCTTCGATAAACGATCCTTTTGTGTTCAAGCATTGGAAGCAAACAGCAGGACAACAGTTCCAGAGCACTGTTGCTAGATTCGGATTCAATTGGCCAAAACCTAGAACAGTTTTGAACGATATGGGAATTCCAATGTTTGAAGATTGAGTTGGTCACGTACCGGTATCGATAAATAGGACCAGTGGGATAAGCCATCATGCCCGAACCACCAGTTTCCGCCATCACTAATGCCAGATCAGGTCTAGCTAGGACCAATACAAAGGTCCGCGACGCGGCAGTGGCACGCGGCGGCTTTGTTGGTAAGATGTTTGAGAGTGGTCGCTGGACAACAGGAGAGCTTGCCAGTTGGCCAATCTCAGCTGCACTCAATCTATATATGTCTGGAGGCGAATTCCAGAGTGGTAACCGAACTCGCAGGAACTCCATGTCAGAGCGGTTGGGCGGTGTTGGGATTGACTTGGCTCAGAACGTTGCGTTCTCGATGCTGGGTGGAGGGTTGATGGTTGGTCTTGGGGTTGGTGCTGTCATGATTGGTGGTACACTTGGGTACCAAGCAGTCAAGAGGGCATCGCTGGAACGGCGAGTCGCACGCCGCAACTTCCATCGACCCGACCTTTCGCCGATGTATACACAACGGGCGATGAAGAGCCAGCAGCAGAACTTCTCCAGAATCATGGACACCCAACGCTTCATTGGGAATGAAGCCAGTCACTTTGCCAGGCGCGGGGTATGACACAGGAAGAGGAACTGGTCATTCAATGTATGAATGACCCAGTGTTTTTTGCTGAGCACGTACTACCTGATGCCATTGGTCCTAACTTCGACAGCTCCAAGTTCCTACGGCTCAAGTGGTGGCAGCGCGATGTCCTGACGGCTGCAACACGCTCCAAGAGGATCACGCTACGGGTTCGTCGGCAGGTTGGCAAGTCGATTGCCTCGGGGGCAATAGCTCTGTGGCGCTGTGCCTTCTTCCCCGAGCGAGTGACGGTCATTGCCCCTCGCCAGAACCAAGTGGAAAACCACGCTATCAACGTTGACCACTTCATTGGTCACTCCCCATTCCTGAAGGCTCTCCTGGTCGGTAGTGTCAAGCAGCCCTACCGGCGGTATACCTTTGCCAGTGGGGCATCTCTGAACTACCTCATCGCCGGAGACAAAGGCGAGGGAGTACGATCGGCTTCTGGTGACTGGATCCTCCTGGACGAGGCTGACTACTTCAGTGATGCAGCCTTCACAGCCGCGATGGGTCTGGTCAACCGTGATGATATCTCGATCATTGCCACAACCACGATCCGGGGTACGCGAACCAAGTTCTATGACTGGGTCCACTCTGGGGAGTGGGTTGACATCCATGTCCATCCAGAGCGTGATCCTGACTTCACAGTCGAGGATGAGCGTCGGTACCGACACGTTCTGCGAATGACGCCTGACCAGTATGCTCGCGAAGTGGAGTGCGTTTGGGTCGATGCGAACACCGTGGTCTTTCGCAAGGACGATGTGCTCCAGTCGATCACCTACGACGACTGGACGTATGCTGACTACGATTGTGCCTCGGGCATCTGGCCAACGGCTGGTCCATGCTTTCTCGGTGTGGACTGGGATAAGTACGGGGCTGGTACCAACCTTGTTGTGGTGCAGCGAGACGATACCCCTGGATCTCCAACCTTCAAGAAGCTTCGGGTGATTTGGCGAGAAGAGATCCCACCCAGTGAGTTCACGCTGACCAAGGCTGTGGACCGGATCATCGCTCTCAACAATCGATTTAAGTTCATCCAGATCAACTGTGATGCTGGATACGGTGAGGCACAGATCGAGCTCCTCAAGAAGTATGGGATGGACCACCCTGAAACCAGACTGGACCAGACAGTCAATCGGATTGCATTCAACGAGAACCTGTTGGTCAAGGACCCAGCAACTGGGGACAATATCAAGCACCAGACCAAGAACTATATGGTTGGGACATCCCGTTACTACTTTGAGGAGGGTCGGATCGCGCTGTGCCCACACGATGACCTGCTGTTCAATCACCTTATGGATTACAAGGTAGCTCGGATCAGCGATTCTGGATTGGTAACCTTCACAGACAAGATGGAGCATACCGTGGACGCCATCAACTTGGCGATTATGGCTTATGACTCCAGATATGGATCATTAGCAGAGGATACCAGTCCAACCATGGCAATGGTGGGTCGGTTGGAGATTCCTACACTCCAGACCTTTGGTATCGAGGATGCTCCAACTGGGATGATCATAGGAAGTAGAGCTACACGATGGTCGGTCGCTACCGGAAGAGGGATCTTACCTGGCACCCACCCGAAGCGGAGGCCGCTCCCCCGCCGCGGGTGACGGTATCCCCGGTTACGGTCACACCGGCTGGGGAGTTCATCTTCCCTGCTACAGCCAGGGCTCAAGAGACTGAGCCTGGTATTGTTGAGGTCAAGGTCTACCACGACAGCTTACCGATCCACCAACAGGTGGCGTATCGAGCACATCTCCTTCGCTCTGGTGGGTGGGAGTTCACGGTCTGGCACGAGGTCCGGGCCTGGAGCCTGATCGAGCAGACGATCATTGCCAAGACTCTGGATTACTCTGAAGATCTTGAGTATGGACGCTCACTGATCAAGCACGCTCTGGGGTTCAGCAGCAAGATCAGCGACCTGAGCAAGACGCTGATGAGTTCCATCCCAAAGTGGGCTCAGTCGGCGGTGATTACCTTCGTCTCCTCGCTGATGACCAAACCACCATCTCAGATTCAGGATATCTTGGAAGTAGTCCGTGATG
>Ga0079074_1029321_pt1 | contig 10856 bp, 9 predicted proteins | sample ADurb_Leu_01_Slu_FD_74547 | JGI IMG/M metagenome (GOLD analysis project Ga0079074, IMG submission 74547) | Active sludge microbial communities from Illinois, USA, of municipal wastewater-treating anaerobic digesters - ADurb_Leu_01_SludgeMetaT... | ecosystem: Engineered > Bioreactor > Anaerobic >... | reverse complement strand
AGGAGATGACTGAAGATATGCAAAAAAAAGGCTTTTGGATCGCGCCCTACAGAACCGTTAAAAGTCGGTCATGATCCTGTACTGGTCGATCTGCGTCTGCTTCAGGCCGGTCAGGAACTGCTCAGCCATATCGCGAATGTCGCCGGAGCGGGTGATCGCCCGGCCTACCACCAGGATGTCAGCTCCTGCAGCCAGGGCCGCGCCTTCGGTATCGGTGCGAATCCCCCCGGCTACAGCTACCAGAAGCCTTCTTCCCTCCTCGGCCAGGGCCTTGATCTCGGGGATGTTCTGCCAGGAATGGGCGCTATGCTCCATGTCGATCGCCCGGTGCAGCTCGACCACATCGGGCAGAACATCCAGTCCCCTGAGCACTGCCAGTGGATCGTCCACATTGAGCATATCGATTATGGAGTAGATCCCCGTCTTTCTGGCCTCATTGATGGACAGCTCTATGGTCTTCTTGGGAGCGAGTCCCGATATCACCACTGCATCGGCGGTGGAGTCAGCAGCAAGGCGCACCTCCAGGTTTCCCGTATCCAGGGTCTTGAGATCCAGTATGACAAAAGCCCCCGGCCGGATGGCCCGGATCTCTTTTACCACACTCATCCCCAGCATCTTGACCAGAGGGGTCCCCACCTCGATCAGGATGTGATCGCTCTCAGGCAGAGCTGAGAGCACCCGGCGCACCTCGGCCACATCCACCAGATCGAAGGCCACCTGCAGGTAGGGCGGGTCCCAGAGACGGGTGACTTTGAATCCCATGATAGGATGGGTGGAGCGCTCCTTCTCGTAAAGGACTTTATCGACATCCGGGAATCCGACCATCGCCCGCTGTACTGCCAGCTTTGTGGCTCCGTAGTTATATCGATAGATGGCATCATAATCCTTGGCTTGAGGATCGATGTAAACGGAGACGATTATCAGCAGATCTTCTGCTTGATCCCTGGGGATGACTCCCTCTGCCACTGAATCTGCCACAGCCTTGGCCACGGCCATCTGGGCCGGCCCAAAGATCTGGGCCACCTGATCCATATTCTTCACCGTCACCTTGGGAACGATAAGGGTAGAGGGCTTGGGCGGCAGGTTCGGCCTGATGACCCCGAGGAGTGGGGTGTGCCCCGCTGAGAGCTGGGCCATCCCGGAGGCAAAAGCCACTCCTACTGGCCCCTCCTTATCTCCTATGATCAGATCGATATGTGCTACCTCAGGCCCCTTTCCAATGAGAGCCTCTCCAACCAAGAACAATAAGATTCACCTCGCCACCGAGTGAGCAATCTCTCTATTTTAATCCTTTTGCCGATTTTTAGAGGATTCAGATGATCTGCCAGTAGATGAGAGGAGCCAGTGCCAGGAGCATCAGACCGGTAAAAAGCCTCATTCCCACCCGGTGATCCTTGCGGAAGCCGTCCACTCTATCCGGGCTCATTCCCAGGGCTAGGAAACCGCCCACCACTATGATCGGCAGTACCACCCCCAGATTGAAGAACATCAGATAGGCTGCGCCGACAAGGTAGCTCTTGGAGGAGATGAGGTCCAGTATGGCCAGATATAGACCCCCCACACAGGGAGCCTTCACCAGTGAGAATAGTGCTCCTGCCAGGAAGTAGGAGCTTGACCTTCCCCGGTCCACTCCCGCCTGGAAGTACTGCAGCGCCCAGTCCGTCCGGAATAAGGACGGCCTGCCCTGTCTGAGAAGGGCGGCATCTACGACCTGGGACAGGCCCGCCCCAATGAGCAGCACCGTCAGAACATAGCGGAATGAGGCGGCTATGGCCTCGGAGTGCAATAGCCTCTGCATCCCCAGCCCGAAGAGAAGGTACATAGTGAATATGCCAAGGGAGAAGAAGAGCACCATCATCATCAGCTCCCCTCTCTTTCCGGAGATGGAGAGGATGGATGCCGCCAAAAAGACGAGAATGCCAAAGAGACAGGGATTAAAGCCGGCCACAAAGCCGCCGGCAGTGACGGCCAGGGCAGTGGAGAGGGAGAGCTCCTGCAGATCATAATCATATCCCGCTGTGGCATCATCCCGGCCCTGGATAGGGCTTGTCCTGTCAGGGAGGGCGATGGCCGGGGAAGGCCCGGAGTTCAGGCTCTGATTGGCCAGAGACTGGAGGACCTTGCTCTCAAGCAGAGAGCTCTCTCCTCCGTAATCCCGGTAGTCTATCACCTCAGACCCGATGATGATGGCGGGGATATCCCGGGCGTGGTATTGATCGATGATCCGGTGTCCCTCATCGGTATAATAATAGTGGGCTGTGACATTGAGGGCCACCTTCTGGCCGATCCTCTCCAGGGTTCTCTCAGCAGCAGCGCATTTAGTGCATCCGGGGGAGGTGATGACTATCACCTCCACTGGATCTGAGCTCGGCCCGTATCCCCCCACGGGAGCCATTCCAGCAGAGGGGGAATGATTCCCTGCCGGGATGATGACATCGATCTTCTCCTCTCCTCCTGCGGCATAAATGCAACTGCATAGGGATAGCAGAACCATCCCCAGAATTATCATGAGCTTAAGGAACCCTCTGGCTGGCAGGATAGGAGGAGGCAGTCCGGGGCGGCTTGGCGGCATCAGTCACCTTATGGTATGGAAGTGATATAAAAAAGAGGCCCTACACCGGCTGGAATAGCGGGGAAAAGGGAGGAGAGAGTGGCCCTTGCTCTCAGCCAAGGGAGCAGTATCCCGCCCTCCTCTCTTGTGCCTCTGTGGACAAGTCATGGACCTCACAGCAAAGAGGCCAGAGCGCAGGGAGACTCTCGGCAGTGCAATGCCATGTGATCTGGCGGTGAGCCAGAAGATCTTCTCCGCCCTTCAGTATCATTTTACTCTTCAGTGACGTACTTCAGGACGGGTTTATCCTCATCCGATGCCTCGCTGGATACAAATGCCACTGAGACATCCCCCTCCCCCACCAGAACTATGCTGTAGGGACACCCTTCTGCACAGACCTCAACTGCCTTCTTGATGATGGGGGTGACATCCAGCTCAATCGCACTCTTCACATCGCTCTCTTCTATCTTGACGGACTTGGATGAGACATTTATATCGTAATCCACCTTATCCTTCCAGGTCAGTGTGGAGAGAGTCGCCCCCTCCAGGAAGTAAGCCCTGATCCTGCCATCATCATCCACCCGGGCCACATTGAGGGTGAGAGTGGCAGACTTGATCTGCTCTGGCTTGAAGACGCCCTGCGCTCCGAAGAGATTCTCAAAGCCAAGGCAGGTCTCATTTATTGCATCATCATCATCGTCGTCATCATCCTGAGAGGAGACCCACAACAGATCGCTCTCGCTGAAGCTCGCATTCTCATCCGCTGAGCTGATATAGGTGTCCACATCCATATCCACTGTGAAGCTTCCTGCACTGCCGGCAGCCGCCAGCAGGAGGAGTATGCCGATACTCGCAAGCCAATATCTCAAACTTCGTTCCTCCGTTGAAATTAACCAATACTGCATGTACCTGTCAATTGATAAAAAAGCTTACCTTCATATGTATCCTATGTAAGATGACTCCAGGGAGCTTTGAGATAGATCCTATCCAGCATCTCATCCCGGAGCAGCCCGCGGCCATCCCATGCCAGAACAGAAGGCCCATCTCAAGCGAATCCCGGGTCCATCTCCGATCCACCCAAAGCTATACAAAACCTAGACTGAATCTATTGCATGCTTAGCCTATTGCATGCTTAGCCTATTGCATGCTTAGCCTACCATGCTGAACCTGTCCCAAACCCCCTGAATCCACCCCCAATCGATGTGAGCCATGAATCTTTATAAGTGGATACCTTATCAGGGGATGGATCTCTATGAGCCCTAAAATAAGAAGATCATCAACTCCCCCCGGAGACGCTGGGAGACGCTATGCTCAGGCTTTATCGAATACATGCCGCCCCTCGCAGGGAGGGGGCCGTCCGGGAATTTGGGCGGCATCACTTCTTTATGCTGCCCTGCTGATCGCCTCCACGGCCAGCGCCGCCACCATAAGCGTCAGCTCCGAATTGCAAGCAGCAATCAACTCCGCCCAGCCCGGCGACACCCTTCTGGTGGCCCCGGGGGTCTACAGCAAGATAACCCTCGATAAGAGCCTGAGCCTGGTGGGCGATGGCGCTGTCATCCAGGCGGGGGAGAGGGATGCATGCGTCAATGTTCTGGCGGATGGTGTGAGCATATCCGGCTTTCTGGTCCAGAACGGATTTTATGGCATAAAACTGAACAATGTCCGGGGCTGCACTGTGGCCAACAACACAGTCATCCACTGCACTCAGCCAGGAATTGCCCTCCTCTTCTCCGACGGGAATACCATCAGGGGCAACAATGCCAGCTTCAACGGCCTGGGAGGCGAAGGATGGTATGGGATATACCTCTCCAACTCCAATGACAATCTGATCCTGGATAATGTGGCCTACGGCAATGGCGCCTACGGCATAAACCTTTTCCCCTCCTGCAGCAATAACACCATCCGGGGCAACATTCTGCAGGGAAATATGTACGGCCTGTACATGTTCACAGACTGCAGCCATAACCTCATAGAATTCAATGACCTCTCCAGGAACACCAACTCCGGCCTGGACCTCCGCTTCAACTGCACACACAACCTGATCCGGAATAACAGCATGATCGATAATGTCGTCGCCGGCCTGACCCTGTTGGATTCTGGATATAACAGCATATCCGGCAACCAGATAGAGGGAAATGGGCGCTACGGCCTGCAGATTCAAAGCAATTCCGATGGCAACACCATCATTGATAATGCCGTCTCCAACAGCCAGACCGGGATCTTCCTGTACTCGGACAAGAATCTGATCTATGGAAATAAGATCCTCTACAATGTGATCCAGGCCGAGGATAGAGGAGAGAACTCCTGGAATGCCAGCTATCCGCTGGGGGGCAACCTCTGGAGCGACTACCATGGGAATGATGAGTACCAGGGGCCGGGGCAGGATGTACTGGGTGCCGATGGCTTTGGCGATCAGCCCTATGAGGTGAGCAGAACGGCCCGCGATCAGTATCCCATCATGGGCGGCCAGGTCAGGCAGATCTCCATCATCCAAAAGAGCCTGAATCCCACCCAGGCCCGGGTGGGAGATGATATAAGAATCGCTGTGCAGCTGGAGGCTCTATATGATCTCAACCAGCCGACGGTCAGAGCATATCAGCCCGGGGGGGAGGCAAAAGGCTATGGCCGCCTGGTGCTATCTGGGGATACATACCAGGGGACCTTCTCCACGGCGCTGCTCGATCCCGGGGAGTACGACCTGGTCTTGAAGGTCAAGGATGTTCGCGGATTTGAGCTGGAGGAGGTTTTGGGCAGAATATCAGTCGCTTCCAGAGGGGGCTGATTTCATTTCACAAAGGCGTTCATAAAGGACAATTCAATTTATATAGAATGTGAGAGCAAAAAGAGTGCCTAGAGGCAAGATGATGAAGATGGCAGGCAGAGCTGGCGTGATCCTGATATTGATGGCGATCATCTCCATATCCATATCCGTCGTATCTCCTGCCACAGCTGAACGCACTGGCGATCGCTCCAATGCCTCCGGGGAGCTGGCCTCCTCTATCCTGATACCCCTGGAAAAGATCAACATCTCAGATGCCGGCAGCATAATCATCGATATCAGTCCCCGCCCGGCTGAGTATATTCCGGGAGCGATAAGCATTCCCTATGACCGGTTCATCGATTCTGGGGGAAGGCCCAAGCCGGCCAATGTGATGGCCCGGATTCTGGGGGAGGCAGGTGTCTCCCAAGATGATTCAGTCATTATTTATGGCGAATGCCAGCCCTGCGGCGGAGGCCCATCCGCAGCCACCTATGTCTTCTGGATATTGAAGTATCTGGGGCATGAGGATGTCCGCCTCCTGGAGGGAGGGATAGATGAGTGGGTGGCAGCCTCAAATCCCACCTCTGCCGAGCCTGTTGTCCTCGCGCCTGCGATCTACACCCCCTCAGTAGATGCCGGTCTTCTGGCCACATATGAGTTCGTGAGAAGCGGCCTGCCTATGATCATCGACGCCCGGACTGAGAAGGAGTTTGAGAGCGGCTCGATACCAGGGGCGATCAATATCCCCTACGAGAGCGTTCTGGATGGGAGGAGGATAAGGGATCGGCCAGAGCTGGAGGAGCTCTTCTCAGATCTGGAAAAGAAAAGGCCGGTGGTTGTCTACACCAATACCGGTATCAAGGCCTCAATGATCTGGCTGCCCCTGATCCTTCTCGGCTATGATGCCAAGATCTATACCTGGAAGGATTGGATCGCAGATCATTCCCAATTGGGCATCTATATCGTAAAAGCGGAGGCAGACCCCAATCCAGCCTCATCGGGTGATGCAGTCAAGATCACTGTTACCATAAGGGAGAGGGAGGAGTATGCAGAGGGCAGCGGGGGCGAGAGCAGCCCGGGCAGCAGGATGGAGCCCTCAGCTGGAGAGCAGATGAAGGGCGACGGTGGCCCATACACCCTCCGGGCGCTGATCCGGGATGAAGAGGAGAACAGGCTCCACGGAGTGATGCTGAAAGAGATCTCTGATGACAGGTTCGCAGGCATCTGGGCGGCCAGCCACCCGGGCACTTACAACCTCGGGATCATGGCGAGGAAGGACAACATCAACAGGCTCTTTCCCCATATCCTCCAGATCGAGGTGAGATGAGACCAGCAGATATAAGAATATCAAAAAATAATAGCTGGAGTTAGAAGTGAGAGAATGCGCCCTGGCCATATCCTCCATCTAGTTCTGCTGCTGGCCCTGGTCAGCTATGCATCAGCATTTCCGGTGCAAAATGCCCTGGAGAACAACAAGGCCACTGCCTGGTTTCAAAAGGAGTATGATAATTACTTCCGGCCCAATCTCGACGACAGCACCCCTCCGGTCATCTATGGGGTGAGCGTGAGGCCCCCTGTCCTTAAGACCGGCGACCCCAGAAGCGAGATAAGGGCCCGGGTCCATGATCCCTCCGGCCTGGGAATGGTCTATGCTGAGATAGGCAATCGCATGAACCTCATGCTCGATCTGGACCGAGACGGCACCTATACCGGCTATTGCGGCTCCAATCTCCCTGCCGGGACCTATAATGTGACCATCATCGCCATAGACAGATTCGGCAATGCAGCTAAGGACGAATCCAAGAAGATCACCATCCGTGATCCCAGAGATCTCAATGGCAATGGAATAGAAGATAGCCTGGAGGGACAGAAAGCCAGGGACCTGAAGGTCATCGTCCTTCATGAGGAGAAGCTGAAGGGAAACCTGACCGGCATCTCCACCACCCGGGAGAAGAGCTTCAAGGTCCTGCCAGGGAGCGCAATGACAGTCCCCTCTGACAGGCTGGAGGAGATCGCCAGGACAGACGGAGTCAGGGGGGTGTACACCGATCAGAAGCTCACCCTGCTATCCTTGCAGGAGAGCCAAGGCAGCCCGAACCCTGCTCCCTCGATCATAGACGATCCCCGGAAGAGCACAGGCCCCGTGGGGAAGGGGGTGACTGTAGCCCTCATCGATACCGGCGCAGATGCCGGTCATGCCTCTCTCACCGGGAGGATAGTCGCCTTTCAGGACTTCGTAAACGAGCAAGACGAGCCCTATGACGACAACGGCCATGGCACGCACTGCGCCAGCCTGATCGCTGGCGGCCTGGGGATGGGGGTGGCACCGGGAGCGAATCTGGTGGTGGTCAAGGTGATGGACAGGAATGGAGCCTGCTACCTCTCCGATGCCCTCAAGGCGCTGGACTGGTGCCTGGAGAACCGGGATCGTTACGGGATAAAGGTCATATCATTCAGCGTGGGCGGAGAAGGCCCTTCTGATGGCACTTCTCTGCTGGATGAGGCCTGCAGCAGGATGGTCGAGGAGGGGCTGGTCATGTGCGTCGCCGCCGGGAACTCCGGGCCTGCGCCCTCCTCCATTGTCATGCCCGGCGGCGCAAAGGAGGTGATAACTGTGGGGGCCATTGACCACACCGGAATGATATTCGATCTATCATCGCGCGGTCCGACCCAGGCCGGAGAGATCAAGCCGGACCTGGTCACCCTGGGGGTTGATGTCCCCTCTGCCCTGGCCGGTTCCAGGGATGGCCAGAGTTCAGTGAGCGGCACCTCAATGGCCGTTCCTCAGGTCTCCGGGGCATCAGCCATCCTCTTGGAGGTAGAGCCCGGGCTGCAGCCGGCAGATGTCAAGAGGCTGCTTCTCAAGACGGCGGATGACCTGGGGGCGGAGGGAAAGGACAACCTCTACGGCTACGGGGCGCTCAATCTGACCCGCGCTCTCAGAAGCATCAATGCTCCAGAGGAGGGGCTTTATCCTCCCGATCTGGCGGATGTGAGGCTGAACCGGGATGAGGCCACAGAGGGCGAGCCGGTGATGGTCGAGGCCCGGGCCTCAGGGGAGATCAGGTCCCTAAATGCCAATATCATCGGCCCGGACAGAAATCTGGAGATTCCCATGGATGACCTGGATGGCAATGGTGTATACTCCGCCCGCTGGGAGACGAGCTTTTGGACGGCGGGGGAGTATCAGATATCAGTGGACCTGGAGGGAGGTTTTGGCGAGAGAGAGTCAATGGCCGTCCCTTTCCGTCTCCTGAAGAGGGATTGAGATGAGAGAAGGGCCTTGGGAGGAGATCGCGCAGTTCGGGAAGAAGATCGTCTCATCGGGGCTTACAAGCTCCATATTCGGAAACATCAGCATCCTTCGAGAGGGCAGGATATTCATCACTGCTACGGGATCGATGCTCGATGAGCTGGATTCATCCACGGTGATAGATGTCGATCTCAAACAGCCCTGCGAGGACGATAAGATGGCCAGCATAGAGACCTGTGTTCACCGGGCGATCTATCTGGGCACAGGAAATACAGCCATCATCCACACCCATTCTCCATATGCAGTTGCCCTGTCCATGCTGGAGGCGGAGACGATAGAGCCCGTCGACAGCGAGGGTGTTCTTCTCCTGGGAGAGATGCCGATAATCAAGGGCCGGCTGGGGACAGATATGCTTGCCCGGGCAGCCTCCCTCGCCCTCAAGTCCCATAAGGCCTGCATCGCCCGGGGGCATGGCGTATTTGCTGCGGGCAAGAGCCTGAGGGATGCGTATACTGCCGCCTGTATGGCAGAGCATAGCTCTCAGGTGAGATATCTGGTGCGCTGCTACCCGGAAGGAAGGCCGCGGGGATTAGATCAGGATTGATCTGGTGATCCCTTCCAGGGGAAAAATTTATATCTTAACCGGCGCCATTTAAAATTGAGCGGGTAATCCTAGTTTTTAGAATCCACACTGAACCCCCACTCTCCTACCCGCTCACTTAATAAATTAATAATAGCTGCTTTCAGAGCGATGGCCATTATTTGCCCCATAAATTGTCAAAAGACCTATTAATACCCGGGGGAATACTGGCACATAATGAACTCTTCATTGCAGCTTGGGAAGATTATGGGAATACCGGTGCAGTTGCACTGGAGCCTTCTGCTGGTCATCCTTTACATCACCTGGGCCTTTGCCTCCTTCAGTCAGCAGGTTCTGGGCAGGAGCTATGGCTTCGGCGGAATCGAGCCCGCCGGCCTGAGATGGGCCTTTTCACTGATGAGCGTTTCGAAAAACCTATCCATCGAAATGTTTATATACTATTAATACTATAATAATTCTATATGAGAACTCTCATTGATTTTGCCATTAGAACAGAATATGCTCGGATTAAAGCTCTCGGAAACGATCTCTGTGAAATGGGATCGCAAATCGATTGGGAGCGTTTCAGATTTTTAGAGCCATTGATGTATAAAAATAAGACCAGTCATGGAGGCCGCCCCAATATTGATATTGTGATTATGATTAAGCTGCTTGTACTTCAGCATTGGTTTGGCTTATCCGATCCTGAATTAGAGAGACAAGTTGCCGATAGGATCTCATTTCGCATTTTTCTCGGCACTACAGAAGTGGTTCCCGATTTCAGTACTGTTTGGCTATTTCGCGAGCGCGTTATCAAGAGCGGCAAACTCGAGGATCTTTGGGGGGAGCTCCAGAGGCAGATCGATGAGAAAGGGTATACCGTAAAGGAGGGCTCTATCCAGGATGCAACGTTTATAACGTCCGATCCCGGTCAGAAGAGGAAAAAGAAGGGTCAGGAGGCCGAATGCAAGAAAGGGGACAAAGATTCGGAAACCATTGGGTCGATACAGGTTCAAGAATTTGATAAAGGCTTGCTAGATATTTCAAATAATATTATTAATAGCCAGAAAAAACCAATGAGATCTCATTATGAACCGATAAATGAAGGTAGCTGGGCAAAAAAGGGCGTCAAGAGCTTTTTCGGTTATAAAGGGCACATTCTAATCGACACCGGTCGCCATCTCATCAGAGCAGTAAAGACCACAACTGCTTCTGTGCACGATAGTCAGGTTGATCTGGGAATCGAGGAAATGCCACGCTACGCCGATAAAGCATATGACGGTGCCGAAACCCGAGGATACAATGCAGCTATGAAAAAAGCTACAAGAGGTCATAAGTTAGGAATCAGAGATATTCTCCGAAACAAGAGGATCAGCAAGAAGCGGTCATACATCGAAAGGTGTTTTGCGGTTATGAAACGAGCCCATAAGGCAGGACATGTCCAGGTAACTACAGTCGCCAGGGCAGGGATGAAATTCATGATGAGCGCATTCGTTTACAACCTGGTACAATTGAAACATCTGGCGCATAATTCCTCAACCTAGCGGAGGCTATCTGGAAAAAGGGGCAAAAATGGAGGGAAATAAGATGATTCACGATCGAACAGACAAGCTGGGGCAAAATCATGAAGGAAATGGACCGTAAAGATTGAAAATATTAACGTGAGAATTTAAATTCATATAGTCTTAGGCTAAATCGAAGCTCTCAT
>Ga0079074_1035933_pt1 | contig 10914 bp, 4 predicted proteins | sample ADurb_Leu_01_Slu_FD_74547 | JGI IMG/M metagenome (GOLD analysis project Ga0079074, IMG submission 74547) | Active sludge microbial communities from Illinois, USA, of municipal wastewater-treating anaerobic digesters - ADurb_Leu_01_SludgeMetaT... | ecosystem: Engineered > Bioreactor > Anaerobic >... | reverse complement strand
GTCCATGATCTGCCCCGGCCGGGGGCTGAGCACCACCACGCGATCCGCCAGGAGCGTCGCCTCTTCGACGCTGTGGGTCACCATGACGACCGTGCGCTGCAAATGCTGCCAGAGCTCCAGCAGCGCCGCCGCCATCCGTTCGCGCGTGAGCGCATCCAATGAGCCGAACGGCTCATCCAGCAGCAGCACTTCGGGGTCTTGCGCCAGAGCGCGCGCAATGGCAGCCCGCTGGGCCATCCCGCCGGAGAGCAGCTGTGGATAGGTATCCCCAAAGCCGGTAAGCCCCACCATGTCGAGCAACTCGGCCACCCGTCGGCGGCGCTCCTCGGGGGATTGCCCTTGCAATTCCAGCGGCAATCCGACATTCCCGGCGACGGTACGCCAGGGCAAGAGGGTCGGCTGTTGGAAGACCAGTCCTACCGCGCGGGTAGGGCCGCTGACGGGGACGCCGCGCAGGCGCACTTCCCCCTGGGATGGCGGCAGCAGTCCGGCAAGCGTCCGCAGCAGGGTAGATTTGCCGCAACCCGAAGGCCCGATGAGGCAGACAAACTCACCCTGAAAGACGTCGAAGCTCACCTCTTCCAGCGCTTCGAGCGTGCCTTCCGGCTCGACGAAGGCCGTGTAGAGCTGGCGAATTTCCAGCAGGACATCAGAACGCGATGCCATAGCGTTCCACCTGAGCGGCCCTGACATCGCACCGCGCGGGACGGCAGGGTTTGTGGCTCATGGCTGCACGAATTGATGGGTGAAGAGGGATTCCACGGGCACGGGCTGAGTGATCAACCCGGCCTCCAGCATCACCTGCTGCGCCGTCGCCCATGCCTCGGGGGTGAAATGGCCCAGGTCAGGGGCTTGCCAGTAAGTCAGCGTCGTTTCCAGGACCGCGCGTTGCGCTGCGGCGTTCTCTTCCAACCCGGTGACGTATTTTTTGCAGACCTCGAAAGCCGCGTCGGGATCTTCCAGGACCTCTTCCAGGCTCTGCAAGAAGGCCTTGACAAATGCTGCGACGCGCTCCGGGTGTTCCTGGATCATCGTCTCGTTGGTGACGAGGACGTTGGACACCAGTTCGGCGTAATCGGCGACGTAGAGAATGTGATACGCGATGCCTTCTTCTTCCAGCACGCTGGGCGTGTTATTGGCGTAGACGACGACGGCGTCCACGGTTTTCGCCAGCAAGGCGGGGATCTGGCTGTAACCGATGACTTGCAGCTCGATGTCCTCCTCGGTCAGGCCGCCGGCGGTCAGCAGCGCGCGCAGCCCGATATACGAGGCGCCAAAGGTCTCCGGCGTGCCGATGCGCAGTCCGCGCAGGTCGGCGGGCGTGTCGAGCGGAATGTCTGCCAGCGAGACGATGGCGACGGGGAATTTACGATACCACGAGGCGATAGCGACAACCGGCAACCCCTGGCTGCGCGCCTGAATCACCTGATCCCCCGAGGCGATGGTAAAGGGCAGCGTCCCCGCCGCGACAAGGCGCAGGCCGTCGGTCTCCCAGCGGTAGTCGAGGGTGATGTCATAGCCGGCTTCCTGGAAATAACCGCGCTCCAGCCCCATGTAGATGGGACTGAACTGCACATCGGCCACATAGCCCATCGGTAGCGTGATGGCTTCGCGTTCAGTTTCTTGTCCGCCGCATCCTGCCAGACTCACGACCAACAGCACGCTGAGCATCAAACTCCACTTGCGCATCTTACCTCCGTCTGATAGTGATAATTTTTTGCTAAGGGTGGTAATGGGTGGATGGTATCCAGTATCCAGCATCCAGCCTCTCACTTCTTCCCCACCGCCCGCCATTTCAGCGCCTTGCGTTCGATCAGCCCCAGCGTCCCATACGTTGCCAGCGCCAAAAGGGTCAGCGTGAGGATGGCGACGAACATGAGCGACGTGTCGTAGAGATTTTGTCCTTGCTTGACCAGATACCCCAGTCCCTCGCTTGAGGCGACGAATTCCCCGACGACGGCTCCCATCGCTGCCAGCGTCCCTCCGACCCGCAATCCCGTGAGGAAAGCGGGCAGCGCGGCTGGCACTTCGAGCAGACGAAAACGCTGCCAGCGGGTGGCTTCCAGCAGGCGAAAGACATTTTGCAGTCCCGGGTCAATGTGACTCAGGCCCGTGCTCACGTTCACCAGAATGGGGAAGAACACGATCAGGGCGCAGACCAGCACCTTGGAGGCCAGCCCCGGTCCGAACCAGATCGTCAGCAGAGGGGCCAGCGCCACGATGGGCATGGCCTGTGAGGTCACGATGATGGGTTCGAGCAGATGCGCGAACCACCGGCTGTGCGCCACAGCGTATCCCAACACCAGCGCTGCGCCGGTCCCCAATGCCAGCCCCAGGCCCATCTCCAGCACCGTCACCCCGGTGTGATGCAGCAGGCTGCCGTCGTTCAGGAGCTTGAGCAAGCGCGTCGCCACTTCCCCCACTGTCGGCAACACGAAGCGACGAGCGCTGTCTTCCAAAGCCAGCAGCGCCCCCTGCCAGAGCAGCCATACCAGGCCCAGCGACCACAAATACAACAACGGATTGGAGCCTCGCCGGCCGTTGGAGTTCTTGCTACGCCCTCTCATGTGGTTGCGTTCCAAAAAAACATGCCCCGAAGATTCCCTTCGGGGCATGGGCGATTTGCGTCAAACGGCTTGCGTTTGTTCCTTCTCCCATCCGGACTGTACCGTCGGCTCCGGCCTCACACCGGATCTGCGAATTGCCCTGGCAAATCGCTCGCGGGCTCGGGGATCTTCCCCATACCGCCGGTCAGGAATTGGTTATACGACCGCACCTGGCCCCGAAGGATTTCTCTCAACCTTGCCCAATAGTATACCACGATTTGGTGAAATGGCGCCGCTCAATGACGCAACAACACCGCCGCTCCCAGCACCAGCAGCATCAGCACGATGGCGCCTCCGCAGAGCTGCTGCTCCTGCGCCTGACGCACGATAGCGGTGGGCAGCGGGGTCGGCGTGGTGTCCGGCACGGGGAGAGGTGTGGACGCCGAAGTAGGGGATGGCCCTTGCGGCAAGGGGTCTTCTATTACGTCATCCCCCGCCTGTACCCGATAGGCTGTGCCATCCTCAGCGACAAACGTCACCTCGGTCCCCAACGCCAGATAGCTGCTCCATGCGGGCCTCTCGCGCACCAGCTGCCAGTAGGTCTCCGAGCCGAAACGCACGGTCAACGGCGTCATCTGATCGGGGATGAATGCCGTGTCCGTGCAGGCCCCCTCTCGACACAGAAACGTCTTGTGGTTCACGTAGCGGACGGTGGTGGCGGCAGTCTCGCCTGCACCGTTTTCGGCTTGCGGCACTTCCACTGCTGCGGGAGGCGGGGCTTCCGCGCCGCCCAATCCCAGGCGGACTTTGGCATCTTCCACCGCCTGCTCCCCATAAGCTTCCTCGGGCGAGGCCGCCAGCAAGTCCTCTGTGGCTTGCTGCCGTCCTTCGGTGGTGAGGACATTTTCGTCTACCAGAAAAGAGGTATAGGGCGTGATGATGCCGTAGCGCAGGCTCAGCGTCACGACGGCGTCCACCCATTCCTGCTGTTCTCCGTTCAGCCGAATCTGGGTGAGCAAATACCCGATCCGCCGCGCTGCCCATAGTCGGGGGATGAAATCCTGCCCGCCGCTTTCGGCGAAGGTCACGCTGTAAGTGGCCGTCCGCTGCTGCCCGGCGACTTGCCCGGTGAGCGCGATCTGCTGGGGGCCGCTCCCGGCATAGCGCCCTGCGACGAGCAGTTGGGTCCCGGAGAACAGATCGGGCAGCGGTTGCGGATAGAGCTCGTAGACGCGCGCATCGCCAAAATCCAGGCTGATGTCGGTGAGCACCGGGCTTTGAATCCGGCTGTAGAAGGTCGAGAAGACTTCATCCAGACGCTCGTCAGGGCCCACATAAGTGGAGCGCCCCTTGTGCGCCTCTGCCAGCTGTTCCAGCAGCACAGTATTCACGTCATAGCCCACGCCGAAGGGGAAGATACGCACCGCAGCGGGCGCCTCTTGCTGCAGGGCGGCGAGGAGCGCCCCTTCGTCGGTGAGGCCCTCCGTTGGCAGGCCGTCCGTCAGGAAAAGCAGCACCGTAGGACGTTCATCCTGGGCCTGTCGCAGGGCTTCGGAAAGCGCCAGGTAGATATTGGTGCCGCCCAATGCCTCCAGGTTGGCTACCCATTGGATCGCAGCCTCGGCCTCCGCGGGCGGACGCAGGGCAGGCGCGTAGCTCCGCATCCCGCTGCTAAACGCGATGACGTTGAAGCGATCCTCGGCGTTCAGATGACGCAACACATAGCTCAGCGCGTCCTTAGCTTGTTGCAGTTTCTCGCCCTCCATCGAGCCGGAGGTGTCGAGCACCAGCAGGACATCCTTGGGCAGGATTTGTGCGGCATCGAGGTCAAAGGCCGGCGTCAGCATCAGCAGGAAGAAGCCATCTTCCGTCCCCTGACGGTACGTCAGCAGGTTCGCGCCGATGGGGTCCTCTCCCAGGCCGATGAAGAGCTCGAAGTCGCGGTCGGGATACACATGTTGCGCCTCATAGCTCACCGTGGCGTGAGTGTCGCCTTCGCGTTGGACGAGCAGCTGTTCCTGATGGCTTGGGGAATACAGCGCGCGCAGCGGCGTCTGGGAGCGGATCTCCACGGAGATGTAGAGTTGTTCCAACGGCTGGGCGGAAAAGCGCTCCGTGTTCAGCGGATAGCGATAGTGCAACAGGCTATGCTCGGCCACCAGGGCTTGTGTGTATTCCAGCTCGATCCGGCGTTCTGCTCCCGCCGGAATGGGGAAAATACGCGCCTGAACGGCATCGCGTCCTACGTACTCGAGCAGCGCGGGGTCCTGCTGACGGCGGACATACTCTTCGTAGATCGTGCGGGCTTCGGCTGCGGGCAGGATTTTGGCTTCCATGGGAACGCCATCTACCCACATCACAAAGCGCTGCACCACTGCGCCGGGGGGCAGCGGGAACAGATATGTCCCCTCGACGTCGAAGCGGTTGTCATTGCGGAACACCTGATCCACCCGCGTGACCGCCACCTGATCCTCGAGGGTCACCTGAACGTGATGATAGCGAATGGTCAGCCAGGGAAGCGGTTCCGGCTGTGGCGGGAGGGGCGGGTCAATGATGATAATGCCATCCGCGAGGAGCGGCGATGGCAACAATCCGGCAAGCAGCACGGCGATAAAGATCCCTATCAGTTTACGCATCTGTGTCCTCCTTTGGTTGAAGCGACGGTATTTCCCAGACGTCAATTACGGAAGCAAAGTTCCGTGGTGGGTAGTGTCGCGGGGGCTTGACAGAAATGAAGGGTATGGTAGAATCCGCGAGCCGTGGGGAGGGAAAGCCCTGGGGGGAGTGTAGGCGGCGGGGTGCTTGACAAAAAGCGGAAGTCGTGATACACTTTAAGGTACGCAGGATTAAGAAGCGGGTGTAGGCTAAGGACAGGCAAGACTGAGTTCTCAGGGGCTCAAGTTGCGGAAGTCGCTGCGGGAGCAGCGGCTTTATTGTCGGAGCACCTTAACAGCTGAAGAGTGACAGGTACAGCGAAGAGCGGGTGTCAAAGAGCACAGCACCCTGTTGGGAGACAGGGGGTACTGACGGAGAGTTTGATCGTGGCTCAGGATAAACGCTAGCGGCGCGCCTAATGCATGCAAGTCGAGCGATGAGGTCCTTCGGGGCCATCAGCGGCAAACGGGTGAGTAACACATGGGTAACCTGCCTTCAAGCCGGGGATAACGGATGGAAACGTTCGCTAATACCCGATGCGTACGCTTAAGAGGAGACTGTGAGCGTAGAAAGTTACGGCGCTTGGAGAGGGGCCCGTGGCCCATCAGTTAGTTGGTAGGGTAACGGCCTACCAAGGCGAAGACGGGTAGGGGGTGTGAGAGCACGGCCCCCCACAATGGGACTGAGAGACGGCCCATACTCTTACGGGAGGCAGCAGCAGGGAATCTTGCGCAATGGACGGGAGTCCGACGCAGCGACGCCGCGTGGGTGAAGACGGCCTTCGGGTTGTAAAGCCCTTTTCTGGGGGAAGAGAGAGGACGGTACTCCAGGAATAAGTGTCGGCTAACTACGTGCCAGCAGCCGCGGTAATACGTAGGACACGAGCGTTATCCGGATTTACTGGGCGTAAAGCGCCTGTAGGCGGTTCTTCAAGTCGTTTGTGAAAGCCCTGGGCTCAACCTGGGGAGGCCAAGCGATACTGGAGGACTTGAGGGTGACAGAGGGGAGTGGAATTTCCGGTGTAGCGGTAAAATGCGCAGATATCGGGAGGAACACCAGTGGCGAAGGCGGCTCCCTGGGTCACCCCTGACGCTGAGAGGCGAAAGCTAGGGGAGCAAACAGGATTAGAGACCCTGGTAGTCCTAGCCCTAAACGCTGGATGCCAGGTGTGGGATCGAGAGATTCCGTGCCACAGCTAACGCGATAAGCATCCCGCCTGGGGACTACGGCCGCAAGGCTAAAACTCAAACGAATTGACGGGACCCCGCACAAGCAGCGGAGCGTGTGGTTTAATTCGATGCTACACGAAGAACCTTACCTGGGATGGACATGGAGGTGGTAGGGAGCCGAAAGGCGACTGACTCGCAAGAGAGCCTTCACAGGTGCTGCATGGCTGTCGTCAGCTCGTGCCGTGAGGTGTCGGGTTAAGTCCCGTAACGAGCGCAACCCCTGCTCTTAGTTACAAGTGTCTAAGGGGACTGCCGGCGATAAGCCGGAGGAAGGTGGGGATGACGTCAAGTCAGCATGGCCTTTATATCCAGGGCTACACACACGCTACAATGGGCGGTACAACGGGCCGCGAAGCCGTGAGGCGGAGCGAATCCTGCCAAAGCCGTTCATAGTTCGGATTGCAGGCTGCAACCCGCCTGCATGAAGTTGGAGTTGCTAGTAACCGCGCGTCAGCCATAGTGCGGTGAATACGTTCCCGGGGTTTGTACACACCGCCCGTCACGTCATGGGAGTCGGCCACGCCTGAAGCCGGTAGCCTAACCGGAAGGGGGGCGCCGTCGAAGGTAGGGCTGGCGACTGGGACGAAGTCGTAACAAGGTAGCGGTACCGGAAGGTGCGGCTGGATCACCTCCTTTCTAAAGGGAAGTACGGTGGGGCGACCCACTGGCGTTCAGAGGTGTACCTGTCACTATTCAGCGGTTAAGGGGGGCCTGTAGCTCAGTTGGTAAGAGCACACCTCTGATAAGGGTGGGGTCCGTGGTTCGAGTCCACGCAGGCCCACAGGACTTTAAGGGGGTAGAGGGGGGATGTAGCTCAGGCGGGAGAGCGCCTCCCTTGCACGGAGGAGGTCAGGGGTTCGAATCCCCTCATCTCCATAAGCGTGGACAGTTGGCGCGTGGGGTGGCGGGGGCCACGCCAGGGGCCAGCGGTTGACGCTGGGAGCACCTTAACACACACAATGAACAGGCAAAGAAAACTGCGAGAAGTTCAAAGACTCCGTATCACGTGGAAGAAGTTAATAAGGGCGTACGGAGGATGCCTGGGCAACAAGAGCCGAAGAAGGACGTGGTACACTGCGAAAAGCCTCGGGGAGCCGTGTGCAGGCGGAGAGCCGGGGATGTCCGAATGGGGAAACCCGCGCCAGGGAAGCTGGCGCACCAGCGGGTGAACACATAGCCCGATGGGGGGAACGCGGGGAACTGAAACATCTTAGTACCCGCAGGAAGAGAGAAGATTCCCTGAGTAGTGGCGAGCGAAAGGGGAGGAGCCCAAACCTGAGATGACTGAGTGGCATAAGGGCCTAAGTCATGCGGGGGTTGTGGACCTGACGAAGCCGGGCCTTATCCTGGCGACGGAGTGAGCAAAGAGGGCGTTAGTCGAAGCGCACTGGAAAGGCGCGTCAGAGAAGGTGAGAGCCCTGTAGACGAAAGCGGCCTCTCTCCGGTCAGGCACCAGAGTACCACTGGGCACGCTAATCCGGTGGGAAGCGGGGCAGGCCACTGCCCAAGGCTAAATACTCTTGTTGACCGATAGCGAACCAGTACCGTGAGGGAAAGGTGAAAAGCACCCCGGCGAGGGGAGTGAAAAGAACCTGAAACCGTACGCTTACAAGCAGTCGGAGGACGATCCTCTTAAGGGAGGGTGTTTGACGGCGTGCCTTTTGGAGAATGAGCCAGCGAGTTACTCTTGGTGGCGAGGTTAAGGCAGAGACAGCCGGAGCCGTAGGGAAACCGAGTCCGAAGAGGGCGTGGAGTCGCCAGGAGTAGGCACGAAACCAGGTGAGCTACCCATGGGCAGGCTGAAGCGGGGCTAGTCCCCCGTGGAGGGCCGAACCTTTCACTATTGCAAAAGTGTGGGATGACCTGTGGGTAGGGGTGATATGCCAAACGAACTTGGAGATAGCTTGTTCTCCCCGAAATAGCTTTAGGGCTAGCCCGGCGTGGTGAATAGAGGAGGTAGAGCGCTGGATGGGCAAGGGGGCTTACGCCTACCAACCCCAACCAAACTACGAATGCCTTTATTGAAGAGCGCCGGAGTCGGACTACGAATGATGAGATCCGTAGTCGAGAGGGAAAGAGCCCAGACCATCGGCTAAGGTCCCGAAGTAGGTACTAAGTGGGAAACGCTGTGAGCGTGCTCAGACAGCCAGGAGGTTGGCTCAGAAGCAGCCATCCTTTAAAGAGTGCGTAATAGCTCACTGGTCGAGCGCGGTTGCGCGGAAAATGTAACGGGGCTAAAGTACCTTACCGAAGCCATGGCTAGGCGGGAGCCTAGGGTAGGGGAGCGTTCTGTGGGCAGAGAAGCCGTACCGGAAGGAGCGGTGGAGCGCACAGGAGTGAGAATGCTGGCATGAGTAGCGCGAAACACGTGAGAACCGTGTTCGCCGAAAGCCCAAGGGTTCCGACGGAAGGGCGATCCCCGTCGGGTGAGTCGGGCCTAAGCCGAGGCCGAAGGGCGTAGGTGATGGACATCCGGTTAAGATTCCGGAACCGTCAGGCGGGAGCGAAGGGGGGACGCAGCAGGGGAAGTCAGCCGGGGGGTGGAAATCCCGGTGCCAAGCGTGAAGGACGAAGAAGGAGACAGGTAAAGCCGTTTCCGGAGTTCGAGGCGTGATGGCGTGCCGAAGGCAAGAAGTGACTGGGCTCAGCTGCCAAGAAAAGCCTCTAAGCGAAGAACGTCGGGCGCCCGTACCGCAGACCGACACAGGTGGGCAGGTAGAAGATACCGAGGCGAACGGGAGAACCCTCGTTAAGGAATTAGGCAAATTAGCCCCGTAACTTCGGGAGAAGGGGCGCCTCTGGGGGTGAGCTATAAGCATAGGGAGCCTCTGGGGGTCGCAGAGGAATGGCTCTAGTGACTGGTTACCAAAACCACAGGTCTCTGCTAACGCGGAAGCGGCAGTATAGGGGCTGACACCTGCCCAGTGCCGGAAGGTTAAAGGGAGGGGTAAGCGGAAGCGAAGCTCTGAACTGAAGCCCCGGTGAACGGCGGCCGTAACTATAACGGTCCTAAGGTAGCGAAATTCCTTGTCGGGTAAGTTCCGACCCGCACGAAAGGTGTAACAACTAGAGCACTGTCTCAACGAGGGGCCCGGCGAAATTGAACACGCGGTAAAGATGCCGTGTACCCGCAGCAGGACAAAAAGACCCCGTGGAGCTTTACTGTAGTTTGGCACTGGATGAGGGTTGCGTTTGTGTAGGATAGGTGGGAGGCGGAGAAGCTGGGACGCGAGTTTCGGTGGAGCCGACGGTGAAATACCACCCTGGCGCAATCTTGATTCTAACCCTGGTCCGTGAACCGGGCAGGGGACCGTGCCAGGCGGGCAGTTTGACTGGGGTGGTCGCCTCCTAAAAGGTAACGGAGGCGCTCAAAGGTTCCCTCAGGTGGCATGGAAACCCACCGGAGAGTGCAAAGGCAAAAGGGAGCTTGACTGTGAGGCCGACTGGCCGAGCAGGGACGCAAGTCGGACTTAGTGATCCCACGGTACCGAGTGGAAGGGCCGTGGCTTACCGGATAAAAGCTACCCCGGGGATAACAGGGTGGTGAGGCCCAAGAGTTCACATCGACGGCCTCGCTCGCCACCTCGATGTCGGCTCGTCACATCCTGGGGCTGGACAAGGTCCCAAGGGTTGGACTGTTCGTCCATTAAAGTGGCACGCGAGCTGGGTTCAGACCGTCGTGAGACAGGTCGGTCTCTATCCGCTGTGGGCGAAGGGGATTTGAGGGGAGCTGCCTTCAGTACGAGAGGACCAGGGTAGACGGACCGCTGGTGTGTCAGTTGTGGCGCCAGCCGCAGGGCTGAGTAGCCAGGTCCGGCAGGGATAACCGCTGAAAGCATCTAAGTGGGAAGCCCGCCCCAAGATGAGATCCCCCACACCGGGAAGGTGGTAAGACCGCGGGAAGACGACCCGTTAGATAGGCAGGGAGTGGAAGCGTTGTAAGGCGTGGAGCTAACCTGTACTAAAGGTCGAGGACTTCTTCCGTGATAGGGAGTGTTTGGATTTTTGGCAGGGTAAGCCTGGGAGTTGTGTGGAGGAGAGGTTTTCTGGTGATAGGAGCGACGGGGACACACCTGGTCCCATCTCGAACCCAGCCGTTAAGCCCGTTAGCGCCGATGGTACTGGGGGGGCAGCCCCCTGGGAGAGTAGGTCATTGCCAGGAAACCTCTTCTGGTTAGTTGCAGAAGCATGCCAGCCTCGATAGCAATCGGGCTGGCATGCTCGTTTATGCGCTGAGGTCCGACGATATTGACTTCACTCCATGTCAGGCGTACATTGACGCTGAGGCTGTCCGTGTTACACTAACGCGGTTAAATCTTGTGGGGTGGAGTGGCATGTCGGAAATGGTGGTGCGGCGGTGGTGCCTCGGTTTGTTGCTCTTGCTGCTGTTGGCCGGATGCAACGTGATGGGTGAACCGGGGAGCTTTGCTGTTTCGGCGGCGTCAGTTTCGGCGACGGCAACGGCAACGCGCACCCCTTCACCG
>Ga0079074_1319946_pt1 | contig 13260 bp, 16 predicted proteins | sample ADurb_Leu_01_Slu_FD_74547 | JGI IMG/M metagenome (GOLD analysis project Ga0079074, IMG submission 74547) | Active sludge microbial communities from Illinois, USA, of municipal wastewater-treating anaerobic digesters - ADurb_Leu_01_SludgeMetaT... | ecosystem: Engineered > Bioreactor > Anaerobic >... | reverse complement strand
GCCAAGGAGACAAGACAAATATAATCAAAGCAATGAATAATTTCAAAAAAATTGAAAATGAGCCCAACCATATCGATAAATAAATCATCACATTTTAAAAATCACACCAACAACATTTTTAATAATACGCTTGGAAAGAAAAAACAGATATCGTTGGAATTTCCTCAAATCAAATCTTTTCTTTCTGACAATGGGTTTGAAACATAATGGTAAAAAAGTCAACCCAATGTTATTAGCAGCAAGACCAATAGTGGCATGGCCTATTTACCTATAGTATCGTATGTAATACTTTTTATCCTCGTATTCCAACTGTATAAGTTTTCCCTCGCGTATTAATTTTTCCACGGTTGAAAAATCTGCGTTATCCTTTCTTAAAAGTTCGTCCATGGCATCCTCACGAAGGGGATGAACCGAACTAATGTTGAGTATATCATTTTCTGCATTGCCGGTGTAACCGGTATTCTTACCCTCAAACCCTAAAATGAGTTCGGTTTTCAATCCTTTTTTACTAAAAATTTGGTATGCCATGTTTATATTCTCGCTGCCGGCTGGTTTTACAGACGAAACAGCCGGGGGCCGTGTGGGAATGGCAATATATGCCTTAGATGGTTTCAGCTGAAGAATAAAATCAGAAGTGGATTGAATTGCCTCGGGATTATCGTTAAAACCTTCAAGCATCATGGTTTCTGTAACCAAAGTTCCCTTAAAATCTGCGGCAAACCTTTTTATACCTTCCATCACCAAGTTCAATGTTAACGAAGGGTGAGGACGATTAATTCTTCTCCAAACGTTACCCGTTACAGTATCCACCTTAACGGACACCCAATCTGCATCCATTAGGTTTTCCCTAACTACAGGATCACTCAATAACGAGGCGTTTGTTATCACGGCTATGGGAATATTAAAACCCTTCAGCAATCTGATGGATTTGCCCAAATTGGCATCGAGTGTGGGTTCTCCGCTGGCAACGAAGGTAAGGTAATCAGGTTTGTCGGCAGGGCTAATCCTGCCTAGCAACGATTCTACAGAATCCCTAATGGTTTGGGGTTCGTAGAATGTTTCGCGTTCTGTGCTACTCTTTTGCCTTGCTCCCAGCTGACAGTAAATGCAAGAATAGGAACACACCTTTCTTAAGGGAATATTGTTGATTCCCATACTCTTACCTAGTCGTCTCGATGGTACAGGGCCAAATGCAATCATTTGCTTTGGGTTATTGTGTTCCAGATCGCGCCAATCTGCCTGCTAAACTCCGATTGGGGCTGCCACTCAATGATGCTTTTCAGGTTGACCATGGCCTCCACAACCGATGGGTTGAAGGGCAACTTACCGGCCAATGGGATACCCTTCTCATGGCAATGCTGCTCAATTAGCCGCGACATATCATCGTTCAGGTCGTACTTGTTTATAATTACCCATGCTTTCAGGCTGAATTTTTCCACTATCTCAAGGGCCCGTTTCAAATCGTGAAGCCCCGACAGGGTAGGCTCGGTTACCACCACCACGTGGTTTGTTCCGGTAATGGATGAGATTACGGCACAGCCAATGCCCGGAGGGCCATCGATGATGATATTCTCCAAATTGTAATCCTTCGCAATGGCCTTTGCCTTGTCGCGTACCATATTCACCAATTTCCCCGAATTCTCCTCACCCGGAGCAAGGCGCCCGTACACCATTCGGCCATTGCGAAAGGCTCCGGAATACATGCGGCTCTTATCGTTGTCAACCATGGTTATTGCCCCGTGGGGACAAACCCTTGCGCACAGATGACAGCCATCGCACGAGGTTTCGGATATGGTGATTTTGCCATCCATACTGTGAATGGCATCGAACCGGCAATAATCCATGCAAATGCCGCAGTGCGTGCAAATTGAATAGTCGATTATTGCCGTTTGCCCGGCGATGTACACCTGCTCCTCTTCATGAGTGGGTGTGAAAAGGATGTGTAGGTTGGCAGCATCCACATCGCAATCGGCCAGCACAACCGGCTGCCCAATGAGGGTGGCAAATGCAGCGCTAATGCTGCTCTTCCCCGTTCCGCCCTTACCGCTGATGATGGCTATTTCCATATTTCTTTACAATTATGTTAAAAACCGTCAGAAGAAGTGTTTGCAAATACCTTTTTTCAGCAGCAACAATCTTTCCCTTTGAATAGGCCGAGGCTATTTCCCTATCGAAGGGTATCTCCAGCAGCAAGGGGATGCCCTGGTCATGAAGATAGCCATATATGGCATCATTGCCCAATCCTGCGCGGTTGATAATCACGCCGCAAGATTTGCCCATGGTTTTAAGGGTCTCAACCGACTGTTTCAGGTCGCTAAGCCCAAAGGGCGTAGGCTCGGTAACAAGGATAACAAAATCGGCACGGGCAACGGTTTGGATAAAGGGACACGAAGTGCCAGGGGGAGAATCCATGATAACGACCCTGTGGTTGTTGCTTTCGTTTATGGCCGCCTTTATCACCCTCACAGGCGAATAGACACCCACATTCATCCTCGATTCGATGATTTTCGAATTTTCCGAAACAGCATATTGATTGACCTGCCCCAACGACACATCCTTCTCCACAATGGCTCCGTATTCGCATGCTACGGTGCATGCCCCGCATCCATGGCACAAATCCTCCATCACCTTAATCACTTTCATGGGTGGTAGTATGAAAATGGCCTTGTAGTTGCAGTACTCATGGCATTTACCACAGTAGGTGCACTTGTTTTCATCAATAACAGGAACTCTTTGCATTACCTCAGCGGATTTCTCCAGCTGCCCTTGGAAAAAAGACATGACATTGGGTTCTTCAGCATCGCAATCCACAAGGGTTGCCTCGATTCTCTCCCGTTGTAATGCGTAGAACAGGCTTGTGGCAACCAATGTTTTTCCCGTTCCTCCCTTCCCGCTTGCTATGGCAATTTTGATTGGATCAATACTAATCATACATTAACCTGGTTTTCTCATCACAAAGAACGTCTTTTATTGCCCGTTGCAAGAATGGCGTATTCCAAGTATTAAGCGCACCGTGAGTTAAAAAGTACTGTTCAGGAATAGGATGGGTACCAAAGATTACCTGTAAACCATACATAACCTTAATAAATTCTTCGAAGTACTCCATACGCGGACACGGGGGATAGCCAACCAATAAACCTGTGGAAAAATGAATGTGTGTTGCACCATTTTTCTTCATCTCTGCAGGCGCATACTGAATGTTACCTCCCGGGCATCCACCACAAGTTGTATAGCCAACCACTTCCACTTCTACATCCTTGTATAAAGCAAATGCACCTTCACGTTGTCTAAGAGAACGGAAACATTTTCCTCCTGCGCAATTTTTATAACGATCACAAATGATTATACCAATTTTTACTTTTTCCATGACGTTTGATTTGATAATTAGTGTTTTCTCTTTTGTTCAATCTGGTTATAAACAATAAAACTTCCCTTGTCAACCTTAAGAAACTCGGCAATCACATCGCACTTCACCATGAGAAGGAAAAAAATTCGTGGATCGTTTCGGCCTATGAGCCCCTCCAAATTACCTTGTCCCTTGGAGATTATTAGGTCGGCAGCGTTGAAAACTTCCTGAAATTCACGGCTACACATTTCAAGGTGGGTTGTGGGGGCATCAAATCCGTTGGATATCAAATCGGCCACATTGTCCAATCCCACATCAAGGGCATCCTTCATGGTTACGTCATTAAGTATGGGGCCTCCCTTCACGGCATAGGTAACGTCGTTATGCATAAAGGTTTCGATGAACAGCCTGTCGAAAACAATCTCACCTGCATTATCGCCAAGATAAAGGATACGTTGCGCTTTTGCTATTCTCTCCTTAAGCTGTGCCGAATGGTCAATGGCAAAGTCAGCGTTCAGCACTCTCTTCACAGTCCCGTTGATATCAAAGCTGTTGCTGGCACCGTAGTCCATGATATTGCCGGCAATGGCCAGCCTAAGTGCCATCCCAAAGGGATTATCCGCATCGATAACCTGCTCTTTCCACATTCTGTACAATCCTAAGGCTACCCTGTTGCTTTCCTCCTTCTCCTCAGCAAAGGGGTCGGCAATTTCAATGATATCGCAGAAGGCAATATTGAGATCACGCTGGATTATGGGGCTATTCTCAAAATTTTGATTAACAATGACCCTGTGGAAATAGTCCAAAAACTTCTGCTGCTGCATTTCTGCAACACCATACTTTTGAAAAAGCCTGTGGTAGGTTTTCAAAAAGCAGTCAACGCACCTAGCATCAGCCATAGAGCAATTCTCTAATGCCCGCAGTTTCCGTGGTGGTGGTGTCCGTCGTGGTTACAGTAGTTGGCACTCAACTCCAGCTTATCAGCAATGAAATCGCTAACCAACTCCCGGGCACCGAGCATAGGCGCACCAATAAACACATTGATATTCTGCTGATTGAAAAGTTGAATGGCTTTCTGCCCCATGCCACCGGCAATGACATCGGTGGTTCCAAATTGGGCAACCCAGCTTGGGTATAAACCCGGTACATGTTCAGGCGGTGTAATTTCTTTAACATCAACTATTTTACAATCTTCCACCTTAACAATGGCAAATTTCTCGCAATGCCCGAAGTGGGCGCAAAGTATTCCGTTCTCCAACGGAATTGCAATGGTTTTATTCATAAATGAACTATTTGGTTAAATTTATTAATTGTAATTAAGCAACCCCAAGCTTATTAATCCTGGGGTTGCCCCATGAAAAAATCGGTATAGAAAAATCAGAAATTACCCCTGAACCGGTTCTGTAAACCCATTCCCCGATTCCATCCCCTGCCACCACCTCTGCGGCCATAGCCTGCACCCCTTCCATAGCCGAAAGGAATGTTTTCCCGTGGGGCTTCGCCTGCGGGTTGATTTCCTGCCCGTGCACCAAATCCGGTGCACCTTCCCATTCTGCGGCCGGTCATTGGGCCTTGCCCAACCGGACCTGTTTGATCAAAACCTGGCATAACTACCTCCTTAAAAAAATGATTTAAACTTACACAAAGTTGTGCATCAGCACATTAATAAGCACATTTAGACTTTACCAAATGAAATTGCTATTCATTTAGTAATTTCTCATCAGTCCGCAACCGTTTGCCCCTGCCCTGTCCGCACCCCGATTTGCGTCCTTTCCCCATGCCTTTGCCAAGCCTGCTGAGTTTTTCCTCATCGGTGGCATTTCCGCATTCGCCCAACTTTCTCCCTGTACGAGGGCCCTTGCCCTCCGGACCGGTTCCATCCATTTGTGGCATAGCGCTATTTTTTATTTGTTCAACATCTCAATAATATCCTTCACCTTTTTTGGCTCCTTCACCACCACCAGCTGTATTTTCAGGCTATCAGCCAGTGATTTGATTTTGGTGCCAAACTCACCCGATACAATTTTTTCTGCATTATGCGAGGCAACCAGCTGTAAAGAGGCCGGTCCGGCGCCGTTCTCCGCATCCTTATTGGGATTGGGCACAATCTCTGTGGATTTGCTTTCCGTATTGTAAATCACAAAGTATGAACAGCGTCCAAAGCGCTCGTCTAACATCGACTCGATGGAGTTTCCTGTAGAAGTAATGGCTACTTTCATGACATTATATTTTTTAGTTATTTAATCTTCCTCTTCGCCTACGCCCCACATTCCTGCGCAACGGAGCGTTGCACTTGGGGCAAATCTCGTTACTGCAGGGCTTTCCCGGCTGGTGGGGTTTCTTATACCCGCAGCTAACACAAACGCAAAAATCAACATGTTGATTGTCACCGGCATCAGGCATTTCATCTTCAATCTCGTAGTTGGCAACTTGTTTGCTACCGCAAAGCGGGCAAACGATTTCCTCGACATCCTTCCGGGGGTTATCGAAATAGCATTTGCAATCCTTGCAATGATACCAGTCGCTATCAAAATAAACCTTGCCACCCTCGATGACAATTTGCCTGCCCTCGGCAAACGCCATGGCCACCTTCTGCCTTACCGATGCGTATATGCGGGTGAACGTTGGGCGCGAAACGCCCATGATAACCGAAGCCTGGTGATGATTGTAAAAATCGTAATCACACAAGCGCAATGCTTCATACTCTTCAAAAAGCAGCTGCACCGGTTCGGTTTTTCTGCCATCCGTATCGGAACCATATGGTTTAAACCCCTTTACTGGCGGGGGATTAAACACTTTGCGAATTTTCCTTACTCTGGGTGACATAGAAAATAAATGAGCATATGTTCACCGCAAAGATAATGAGCATATGTTCATTATGCAAATTATTTTAACTATTTTTTTAAATTATTTTTAATCAAAACAAATCGCTGATATTATGTTATTTGCTGTAGCCTAATAAAGAATAATTCCGGGATGGAGAAGAAAAGAAAGTGCTTTGTATATCTTTGCGCCATCAAAAAACGCAGGGCTTTGCCAAAATAACAATGAAGTATAAGCACATATTTTTCGATCTCGACCGAACGCTTTGGGATTTCGATACAAACATGCGGTTAACGCTGGAGGAAATCTTTTACAGGCACAAGCTGGATAGGGCTTTCGGTGATTTCAACAACTTCTTTGAAACGTTCATGGGGCACAACGAGCGGTTGTGGGATCACTACAGAAAAGGCAACATGAAAAAAGAGATTCTGCGCTTCAAACGATTCGACCTTACCCTGAGGGATGTAGGTATTAAAGACGAGATACTTGCCCAGGTAATTGGTGATGAATACATTACTGAAAGTCCTTTGAAAACAGCGCTCATCCCCCACGCCATTGAAGTGCTGGATTATCTTAACGGAAAATATGGATTGCATATTATTACCAACGGTTTCAACGAGGTGCAATTTTCAAAGTTTAAGCTTTGTGGACTCGATAAGTACTTTCAAAAGGTGATTACCTCCGAAATGTCGGGATATCATAAACCCCGACCCGAGGCCTTTGGCTACTCACTGTCTGCAGCCAATGCAAAAAAGGCGGAGAGCCTGATGATTGGCGACGACCTGGAGATAGACATTCTGGGGGCCAAGAACTTCGGCATGGATCAGGTGTTTTACAATGCCGACGGGGTAAAGCACAATGAGGAGTTAACCTTTGAAATCAATACGCTTCAGGAGTTGATGAATATTCTTTAGGCCATTCCTTGGACTTGCGGTTTGCTGTTGGTATAAGTTTTCTTTCCGTGCCTTTTTCACTCACATCGGAAATAAGAACAATTTAGTATGGAAGATCCCCGTCAATTGTTGTACCCGATAGCAAATCATTATCATTAAATCCAGATGAATCGGGGAAGGGATCCTGATTCATTTTAGATTTAAAGGTTACCGCCTTGGGAGCAATGGGCTCAACGTTGGAATAGGCTGGGTATTCCGTAATATCAAGATCTGTAAACTTGGCCATCTCTTCACGGAATCGGAGCCTTACATCGCCGGTGGCACCATTCCTGTGCTTTGCCACGATAATCTCGGCAATTCCAACCATAGAGTTTCCATTCTCATCCTCATAAAGCCCGTGTTTTTCGGGGCGGTTAATGAAGAGTACCATATCGGCATCCTGCTCAATGGCACCCGACTCGCGCAAATCGGATAGCTGTGGTCGTTTTAACCCTCCCCTGTTTTCCACAGATCGGTTCAGCTGCGACAGGGCAATGATTGGCACGTTGAGCTCTTTGGCAATGGCCTTAAGCGATCGGGAAATACTGCTTACCTCCTGCTCGCGATTACCCTTAACCTCCTCGGGGCCGGTCATCAGCTGTAGATAGTCGAGAATGATTATCTGTATATCGTGTTGCGCTTTCAACCTGCGGCACTTGGCCCTAAGTTCGAAGATGGAAAGGGCGGGAGTATCGTCGATGAAAATCTTCGAATTCTGCAGGTTGCCAATCTTCACAGTAAGCTGTGCCCACTCGTGGGGAGTGAGCTTACCGTTGCGAATCTTCTCGTGAGAGATCTCCGATTCGCTCACCAGCAACCTTTTAACCAACTGCTGGCTCGACATTTCCAACGAGAAGAAGGCAACGGGCACATCGTGGTCAACTGCCATATTACGTGCCATGGAGAGCACAAAAGCGGTTTTACCAATGGATGGGCGTGCAGCGACAATGATAAGGTCCGATGGTTGCCACCCTGAGGTCATGCGGTCGAGTTCGGAGAAACCACAGGGCACCCCGCTGAGGCCATCCTCCCTTTTTCCGGCCTCCTCCAGCTCATGTAGTGCTTGCTTAACAAGCAGATTTATGGGTGCCGTTTCACGTTTAATATTGCCTTCGGCCACCCTAAAAAGCTCCATTTCGGAGTAGTCTAACAGGTAGTCAACATCAATGGAATCGTCGAAAGCTTTGCTTTGTATATCGCTGGAAACCCTTATCAGCTCACGCTGAATAAACTTCTGTGCAATGATTTTGGAGTGAAACTCCAGGTGTGCCGCCGAACCCACCTTCGAAGTAAGCTGTGCAAGGTAAACCGCACCGCCCACCGCATCCAGTTCATCCCGCTTGCGCAGTTCCTCGGTAACGGTCAACAAGTCAATCGGTTCATGGCGTGAGGACAGGTCTAATACGGCCTGAAAAATTTTCTGGTGACTCTCCTTATAAAAACTTTCAACCTTGATTACATCGATAACCGCAATAACGGCGTCCCTTTCGATCATAATTGCCCCAAGTACCGCCTCCTCCAGCTCAATGGCCTGTGGGGGTACTTTTCCCATGTCCATCGCCACCATTGCCGTGGGATTAGGCTTACGATTCCCTGTTGTTTTTTTTACTGCCATCTTCTATCTTTTTTGCAAAGGTAACCCCCAAATACCTGTTTTATGGAAAGAAACTGATGCGGGTTATTAACAAATTACTTTGGAGTTTTTTCACAATTTGTTAAAAAATGGTTTTAAAAAAATATAACCACAGGGTTAAAGCACAAGCCCAAAAGATTTTACATACCTTTGTGCAATAATGGCTTTCCGACAAAGAATTTCATTATATGATCACCATTGTATAACATTTTCAACACGTCGAAATTCACACACATAGTTGACTACAAAGCAATTGAAAGAATAACTAAAGATAGAAAAAGTGATAACCTTCCGGACGTTAAGAAAAACCATACCCCTCAATCGCAAAAAAAGCGATCCCGACAAGTTTGTTTTTACTGGAGTTTACCCCGTTTCTACAATCAATATTCAACTTTTGCAATACAATAAAGATGAGTGCCTTGAGAAAAGGGATATTCCGCCCGAAGGGGTTGATGGTTTTGAAGATAAAGGCTACATCCACTGGCTAAATATTTACGGCATTGACAATGCCGACACCATCGCCTCCATTTGCAAAAGGCAAGGTATTCACGACCTGGTGATTCAGGATATTCTGGATGTAAATCAAAGGCCCAAATTCCAGGAGTTTGAAAACTACTCGTTCTTAACGCTAAAATCCATTGCCCCTTCCGACAATGACATTGTTACCGAACAGATCAGCTTTGTTTTTGGATCTAATTTTCTCATATCGTTTCAGGAAAAGGAGGCCTCCTTTTTCGAACACGTAAGGCACATGCTTCGCGATGGCAAGGGCATTATCAGGGAGCGCGGGGCCGACTACCTGCTGTACGCGCTGCTGGAATCGATTCTGGATAACTATTTCAAAACGCTGAACAGGCTGGATAACGAAATTGAGAAGTACAATTTTTCAGATATTAACAAAGATTTATCGCCCCATTTGCTGGCCAATATCGAGTCCAACAAGAAATTCGCACAGTACATTAAAAAGTCAATTTTTCCGATTAAAGAGTTCAGCCTGATTGCCGAAAGGGGCGAATACCAGTGGATTGACAGAAGAAGCATTAAATACTTTCTTGAAATTAAAGACCTATGCCTAACCCTCATGGATGGATGCGATATGCTCCTATGGTCGCTGGATAGTAGCACGAACCTGTTCTTTTACATACAGGGTCACCGTATGAATCAGGTGATGAAAACCTTAACCGTTGTGGCAACCATCTTCATACCATTAACGTTCATTGCCGGAATCTATGGCATGAATTTCCGGAACATGCCCGAGCTGTCGTGGCAATATGGATACCTAACCACATGGGTTGCTTTTGCCTTCATAGTGTTGGGAATGCTGTTCTATTTCAGAAAGAAAAAATGGTTCTAACACAACTGGCCCATGCTGCAAACCGTTCTGTTACTTACCTTTGGATTTGCCATCCTGATAAAAGGTGCCGATTGGCTGGTTGATGGCTCTTCGGCCCTGGCACGAAAATACCACGTATCGAGTTTGGTCATCGGGTTAACCATTGTTGCCTTCGGCACTTCTGCCCCCGAACTGGTGGTAAATATCTTTGCCTCATTCCAAAACCATCAGGATATCGTTTTTGGAAACATCATAGGCAGCAATATCTTCAACCTATTTGCCATCCTGGGAATTGCCGGCATGATTACACCTTTGGTGGTACAATCGAGCACTGTATGGAAAGAAATACCCATCTCCTTTTTGGCCACGATTATTCTATTTGTCATGGCAATGGATTTTTTATTGCCTCACCATTCCATGCTCTCGAGGATTGATGGGGCAATCATGCTGCTGTTATTCGGCCTTTTTCTCTACTACGTTTTTACTCAGATTAAAAATAGTAACACTGCCGAAAGCGAGAAACATAAGCAGGTATCGACCCTCAGAATTTGGCTGCAGATTATATTAGGACTAACGGGATTGATAGCCGGAGGACGGCTTATTGTAAACAATGCTGTTAAAATAGCCACTTTGCTGAGTATTAGCGAAAAGCTAATTAGTCTTACCGTTGTATCCATCGGCACCTCATTGCCCGAATTGGCAACATCGGTAGTGGCAGCCATAAAAAGGAACAGCGATATTGCAGTGGGGAATATTATCGGCTCCAACATTTTCAATATCCTGTTCATCCTGGGCTTGAGCTCAGTCATCCGTCCGGTAGCGTACAATGGGGCATATAACCCGGAATTCTACCTTCTTACCGCAGGTACGCTGATGCTGTTCATTGCCATGTTCACCGGAAAAAAGAAACGGCTCGACAGGTGGGAGGCCGGTATTCTGCTGGCAGCCTACATTGCCTATTTCATCTACCTGTTTAAATCCGGGCAGTAGGTGTAATTGCAATAATGTTCACCAAACACATAGAATTATTCTACCTCGGGTGAAATCAAATACCGATAAAGCGTAGTAAATTAGCTATTAGTTAGCAGAATAATAAATAGATAGAAAGTAAAATTATTTTTTCTTATACTATTCAATAATATATGCTAATTTAGTTTTGCCTTTCCGTAACTCTTTAGAGTTAGTGATTTTAAATTTTTATTCTTCTTTTGATTTATAGAAATTTTAATATCAGCATAATAGATTCAGATTACCCACTAAAACCAACTTAACAAACCATGAAAAGATTACATCTCACCCTTCTCGTCGTGCTTCTGGGTCTGTGCCACGTTGGCGCACAGGAGCCTATGGTGCTTCTTTACAACACCCACTTTTCCGATGGCACCACCGTTGCCCTGCCTCTAAGTGGTACAGTGAATGTTTCCGTTGACTGGGGCGATGGCTCCACCGATGACTTCACCACAGAAGGGCTTCAAGAGCACATCTACGAATCGCACGGCCGATACACAGTATCCATTACCGGCAACCTGACGCGTTTTGGGAGTAATACTGAAAACCCCTATGCCGGCAAGCTAAAAAAGGTTATCTCTTTCGGCAATTTGGGGCTAACCAGCCTTGCGAATGCATTCCATAAAGCGACGCAGTTGGAGCACGTACCCTCCACGCTACCCCCAACGGTTACAAATTTATCAGGCATTTTTAACGGAGCTGTCAGTTTCAACGGGGATATCAGCAGCTGGAATGTAAGCAATGTAACGAACATGGACAGGATGTTTTACAATGCCGTCAAATTCAATCAGGACATTGGCGGATGGGATGTGAGCAAGGTAACGAGCATGGTTTTTATGTTCATCGGTGCAAAAGCCTTTAATAAGGATATCGGAATGTGGGATGTCAGCAAAGTAAACAACATGATGAGCATGTTCCGTGATGCATCTGCTTTCAATCAGGATATAGGCAGCTGGGATGTTAGTAAAGTCACAAACATGACTGAAATGTTCCGTAATGCAAGTGCATTCGATCAGGATATTGGCTCTTGGGATGTGAGCAGGGTATCGGCCATGGGGTTAATGTTCTTTAACGTTAAGCTTTCCACTGCCATGGGCTATCAAACAGAGGCTTCCGGTCAAACTTCCACTGCCATGGGTTGCAAAGCAAAAGCTAAGAATAATTATTCTTTTGCTATTAACTTAGATAATTCTCAAGGGCCGGAAGTAGCAGCAAATACTTTCCAAATCTCCGGAGCGACATCTATCGGTGGCAATGTCGCATGGACGAACTACAGCGACAAAAGGCTGAAAAAGGAAATTCAGTACCTGAATACGGAGGATAACCTGTCCAAAATTTTACGGCTTAATGCCGTTCGTTTCCGTTGGAAGGATAATAATAAGCTGCTCAACCTAGGGCTACTAGCCTAGGATGTAGAGGGGATTGTGCCTGAGTCGGTAAGGTACGATGAGCACAACGATATCTACTCAATGGAATATACCGCCCTGATCCCCGTGCTAATCGAGGGCATGAAAGAGCAGCAGAAGATTATTGAAAGCCAGCAGCAGATTGCCAGAGAACAGAAAAATGAGATAGATGCCCTAAGGGCAGAAATAGAACAGCTAAAGCAGCTGATGGTTAAATAGCCAAAATTTCGCATGTCCAAAGGGCTGCTCCACCACGGGGCAGACTTTTTTGTGCAGTAATGTTTCGCTGCGCTGCAGCTTGTGTTGTTGGGGGTTGCTCTACAAGCAACAAAGGTCCCGATACGCTGCAGCTGAATTGCATTTGTAAAAGAAACACTCTTTAGGCGCAGAGCGCCGCAACCTTTGTAACCAATGAAATGAAGAAATGACTTAGGTGCAGAGCACCGTAACATTATGCCTGTTCAAGGGTTGGCTGCGCCAAACCTTACGGGATTAGCTGCGATGCAGTATGAAAGCCCTGTCAGAGGGAGCCTTACCATTAATGAGGCTAAAGCCTAGCCTGTGAGTTGTTTGTTTTCTATTGCCCGTCAGCTGAAGCTGACGGCAATAGAACTGCCTTAAAAGTGTTGTATAAAGATGGTATTTTGCTTTCCGGGCTAAAGCCCGGAATGAATGCAACTTGCGGATACAGCTTATTCAGGGACTTTAGTCCCTGAACTTTTCACTTCATTGTACTAGTTCCTTCTTTACATTAAATTGCCGTTTGCTTTAGCAAACGG
>Ga0079074_1291115_pt1 | contig 13699 bp, 10 predicted proteins | sample ADurb_Leu_01_Slu_FD_74547 | JGI IMG/M metagenome (GOLD analysis project Ga0079074, IMG submission 74547) | Active sludge microbial communities from Illinois, USA, of municipal wastewater-treating anaerobic digesters - ADurb_Leu_01_SludgeMetaT... | ecosystem: Engineered > Bioreactor > Anaerobic >... | reverse complement strand
GATATGAAAACCAAACCGGCTACAGGGATGCTGACCTTGGCAGTATTCACATTCCTCACCTGCGTGACGGGCACCATCCTGCAAGCAAAAGTTAAAGTCCACTCCATTTCGTCTCCGGACGGGAAACTGGAACTTCAGGCGGTAACAGAGCCCAACATCTCTTTTTGCCTGCTGCGGGGAGACCAGGTCCTTGTCTCATCCCCCGCCCTTTCACTCAGCCTGGAAGACGGAACAATCCTGGGGCCAAATGCCAGGCTTTCCAGGGCCAAAACAACCAATGTACGGGAAATCATCCCGTCCCCGCTGTACAGGAAATCAGAAATAATAGCAGTGTATAACCAGTTGGATATCAGTTTTCGTGAAGGATTCGGGATTCGTTTCCGCCTGTATGACCAGGGAGCTGCTTACCAATTCTATACCACTGGAAGGGATTCCCTGCACATAGTGAACGAATCGGCCGGATTTGTGTTCGAAAAAGATTACACCTGTTACGTTCCTTACAGCCGGGGAGTGGAAAGCCCTTTTAATAATTCATTCGAAAACATATACACAGTTACCCCTGTCAGCGGTTTTAATCCTGATAGCCTGGCCTTCCTGCCGCTTCTGGTCTGCCTGGACGACGGCATAAAGATGGTTCTTACAGAATCTGACCTGGAGTCTTATCCCGGCATGTTCCTGCGGGGAGAAAAGACCAGCCGTGGTTTTGAATACCGCGGCGTATTCGCACCCATCCCTTCCGCAACCAGGACCGAGCCGGTACGCGGACAGGTAATCCCCACGGATTATTCCCGGGTGATAGCACGCACCCCGGGAACACGTTCTTTTCCATGGCGCATCATGGCTATAGCTGAAAAAGACACCGAATTGCCTGTCAACGACCTGGTCTATGCGCTGGGTGCTCCCAACAGGACAGGCGCCACAGATTGGATCAAACCAGGCAAGGTAGCCTGGGATTGGTGGAATAACTGGGGTGTCACCGGGGTGGATTTCCCGGTAGGGATCAACACGGAAACCTACAAATATTACATTGACTTTGCTGCCGCCAACGGCATTGAATACGTGGTGCTGGACGAGGGATGGTCGCCTCCCGCAGGTCGGAACATCATGCAGGTGGTCCCGCAGATTGACCTGCAGGAACTGGTTACATACGCCGAAAAAAAGAACGTTGGCCTGATACTCTGGTGTGTAGCCTACGTTCTGGATGAAAAGCTGGAAGAAGCCTGCAGCTTCTATTCCCGAATGGGTTTCAAGGGATTCAAGGTCGACTTCATGGACAGGGATGACCAGCCTGTAGTGGAAATGTTGTACCGGATTGCAGAAACAGCCGCCAGGCACAAGATGCTGATTGACTTCCATGGCATGTACAAGCCCACGGGATTCAACCGCACCTATCCGAACGTGGTCAATTTTGAAGGCATCTTCGGACTGGAACAATCCAAGTGGAGCCGTGAAGACATGGTCCCTCACGAAGTCACTTTCCCTTACATAAGAATGATGGCCGGACCCGTCGACTACACCCAGGGGGCGATGCGCAATGCAACACGCCAGGATTTCCATCCGGTATACAACAACCCCATGGCTGCCGGTACACGGGCCAGGCAGGTAGCCACCTACATTGTCTTTGACAATCCCCTGGTCATGTTATGTGACAACCCTTCCACATATATGAAAGAACAGGAAACGACCAGTTTCATCACCTGCATTCCCGTTGCATGGGATGAAACACGCATCCTGCAGGGAGAACTGGGAAAATACATAGTATCTGCACGCAGAAAGGACTCTCAATGGTTTGTGGGAGGCCTCACAGACTGGACGCCACGCACCATCACCCTGGATTTATCCTTTCTGGAACCGGGACGCACCTACCGGGCGAAAATCTTCAGGGACGGTGTGAACGCACACCGGCATGCAACAGATTACAGGATAGAAGAGCGGGAAGTTACCTCCAAGGATGAGATCAAGGTTTACCTGAGCCCGGGAGGGGGTTTTGCGATAATTTTTTAAGCGTCTGGTAATCTTCCGGATTGAAGATTTTGATTTCCCTGTGCCCGTGTCCTTCGGCTATCAGGGAGGAAGGAGTATCCGAGTTGTTTATAAGCAACCACCTGTCACTCAGGGGTATATATATGTTGAACAGGTTCTGGATGCCGGACCAGTACCTGCGGCGTATAACGTTTTCGGGGATGGTGTGCCCCCCGGCCATCACCCGGCTTTGTACACGTTTCACCGCCAGGTCGGGGCTTTTGAGCCAGAAATAAACCAGCATCACGTCGTATCCCTTTTTCTTTGTTTTTTCTATCAGACTGGCAAAAGAACGTACAGCCAGGGTTGTCTCTATGGCAAAATCCTCCTTGGATTCCGACAATTCCCTGACCCTTTTGAGCATCACCCTTCCCGCATCTATGGCGGCATTTGAAAGGTCAAAAGGAGAAATACCCCTGGCAATTTCGTCTGAATTCACAAAAGCCCTGCACTGAAGCAATTCAGATAAAATGGTATAGGAAGCGGTTGTTTTACCTGATCCGTTGCAGCCGCTTATGACATACATGGTTGGCATAGTACAAATTTACACTAAAATCCTGTACATTTGCCATATGCCGAGAAAAATTCCAAACAGGGAACTCCGTCGTTTATCCCCCGGTGAGTTCCGCAACAGCCCCAGGATGCCCGTAGTGCTGGTTTTGGACAACGTCCGGAGCCAGCATAATATTGGCTCGGCTTTCCGCACTGCCGACGCATTCGCCCTGGAACATGTCTTTTTGTGCGGGATAACCGCCTGTCCGCCCTCCGCAGAGATCCATAAATCGGCCCTTGGGGCCGAAAACACCATGGAGTGGACATACGTTGAAAACACCCTGGATGCCGTCCGCCGGCTGCAGGAGCAGGGATATGCCGTACTGGCCGTGGAACAGGCCGAAGGGGCGGGAAACCTGGCGGCTTTCAGTCCTGGAAAACATCAGAAAACGGCGCTGGTATTCGGGAATGAGGTGCGCGGAGTCAAACAGGAGGTTGTGGATGCCTGTGACGGATGTCTGGAAATTCCCCAGCATGGCACCAAGCACTCGCTGAATGTATCCGTGGCCATTGGAGTGGTGCTCTGGCACTATTACCTGACCATGAGAGTCTGATAGATCTCTACGGTTGCCCTTGACTTATTGAGTGTATAGAAATGAAGACCGGGGGCACCCAGCATGAGCAGGTCCCGGCATTGGCGGATGGCAAAGTCCATTCCGGCTTTGTAAACGGCTTCCGGATTGTAGCGGTTGCTTTCCAGTTGCTCCAGGAAAGCAGGTGGCACCGAGGCACGCGAAAGGTTAACAAAACGCTCCAGCTGAGAATATTTGGTCAGGGGAATGATCCCGGGAATGATCCGGCACTTGATCCCTGCCTTGCGTGCCCGGGAAACGAAATCAAAATACCGTTTATTGTCGAAGAAAAACTGGGTTATCAGGAAATCGCACCCGGCATCGACTTTCTTTTTGAGGTTCCTCATATCTATTTCTGCACTGGGTGATTCGGGATGGACTTCAGGATAGGCTCCTCCTCCTATACAGCAATCATCAATGAACTCGCGGGCAAAAGTGATGAGTTCCGTCGCATTGGCAAAACCGTCGTAACAGGGGATGAAACCATACTTGGAACCCACTTCCGGATCCCCCCGCAACAGCATGAAATTCTGCAGTCCAAGCTTGCGCAGCGTCTTCAGGTCTTCCAGTGTCCTTGACCTTGTGCTGCCCACACATGTATAATGCGCCACGGTATTGAGTCCTACCCTGTTTTTCAAGTAATCGACCAGGTCAAAGGTACGGGACTGTGTGGAGCCTCCGGCTCCGTATGTAACAGAAACAAAGGAAGGACTCAGCTTGATAAGCTGTCCGATGTTCAATCCAAAATCAACGGCTGCGATTTCATCCCTGGGAGGATAGAACTCAAAGGAAAAAGTTTTCTCGGAAACCTTGAATATATCGGTCAGCTTCATAGGCCCGGATCCTTGTGTACAGTGATATAATGAGCCTGCGGGTGGCTGATGTACATGCCGCAAACGGATGCGGCGGGTTGCAGCATGCAGGACGATGTAAGGGCAATGCCCAGTTCATCCGCAGGTTGCAGCATGGTCACAACGCTTTGCTTGAGGGTGTGGTCGGGACAGGAAGGATAACCAAAGGCCGGACGAATCCCGCGAGGTGCACCGCAGGAAAAAACCATAAGCTCCCTGTGCAGGGCTTCGCTGGCAGCTTCTGCCAGCAGGTCCAGCAATGTTCTCAAAATAAGCGCATTGTAGACATCTCCGCGCTTTTGCATGCTTTCCGCAAGTTTTTCCAGCTGCGGGGAGGAGGCAGTCAGCAGGAACAAGCCGGCATGATCCGGAGTGTGTGCGGGATCCGCGGCAGCAATGAAATCGGCAAGGCTTGTATTCGGCGATCCGTCCGCATGGCGCAACAGGTCACGCTCCATGGGTAAATCCAGGACGATATGCAGGGAGGAATCCCCTGCAAAAAACAAGATATGATCATCCGGAGTGGATACGGCAGGCCAGAATCCGGCGGCTGCCCGGACCTTTGCAATGTCCCCGTAATGTCCTCCAATCAGATCATCCAGCAGACGGACGGCATCTTCCACGGCAATCTTTCCCTGTTCCCTGCTTTCACGAACCTCCCATATGTGCAGGAAAGTATCCCAGTCCAAATGCTTGCGGAGTTTTGCAAAGGGAATCTCAACATGCTGTACTCCCATGAAAGGAGGAACAAAATCATCAGGCACCCGGTGCTGCCCGCAACATGGACAGGATTCCTGCCCTGCCAGGGAGAGAGAAGGGACCCATTTGTTGGCACGAGCCTCGGCGGGGGACAGGTATTCCTTCCTGGCTGCGGCCATGCCGTAGGCATCCCTCATCCTTTTCTGGGAAGCGCGCAAATCTGTAAAATAACGTTCGCGTTCCACGGGATCTTTTGAGGTACAAGCGGCCAGGACCGGCACCACACCGGCGGCATCGGGGCAATGGATGACCGGTCCGCTGTAAAGCGGCGCGATCCTCAGGGAGGTGAACAGGGATGAAGTCGTGGCTCCTCCAATGAGCAGGGGTGTTGTCAGTCCTGCCTTTTCCATGGCACCTGCCACATCAACCATTTCGTCCAGCGAGGGAGTGATCAGGGCGCTCAATCCTACAAAGGCAGCCTGCTCACGTATGGCTGCTTCCACTATCTTGTGTGCGGGCACCATGACCCCCAGGTCGCTCACCTTGTAATTGTTACATTCCATTACCAGGATCACCAGGTTTTTCCCAATATCATGCACATCGCCCCTGACTGTGGCAATGATGCCTTTCACAGTTTCCGTTGCTGCATTCCCCGAAGTCTTGCTGTTCTTTTCCGCCTCTATGCGGGGTTGTAATATGGATACTGCCCTTTTCATGGTCCGAGCTGTTCTGACAACCTGGGGAAGGAACATTTTTCCCTCTCCAAAAAGTTTGCCTACCCGTTTCATGCCTTCCATCAGGGTATGTTCCACAATATCAATGGCCGGGGTGGTGCACAGGGCTTCCAGGTCTTCTTCAAGGTATTCTTCTATCCCGTGTGCCAGTGCATGGTGCAGGCGTTCCTCAGCATCCAGGTCCCGCCAGGCTTCGCGGGTCACGGTCCCGGCTTCCTGTTGTCCCGGACCGTTGATGGTTGCTGCCATTTCTATGAGCCGGGATGTGGCCCCTGCATCTGTGTCCAGGATCACATCTTCCACAGCCCGGCGCAAAGGTTCCGGAATTTCAGAATATATGGGCTGTGCTCCGGGTTTGACAATGGCCATATCCAGTCCTGCCGCTATGGCATGATAGAGAAAAACAGCATGCATGGCTTCCCGGATGGTTTCGTTTCCTCGGAACGCAAAAGAAAGGTTGCTTACCCCGGCAATGACCAGGGCTCCTTGCAGGTTTTGTTTCAGATAACGGACTGTATCTATGAAATCCACGGCAAAATGCCGGTGTTCCTCCATCCCTGTGCCCACCGCCAGCACGTTGGGATCCAGAATAATATCATGGGGCTCAAAACCGGCCTGGTCCACAAGAAAACGAAAGGCCCGGGTACATATTTCTATGCGGCGTTCCCGGGTGGATGCCTGCCCCTGCTCATCAAAAGCCATGACAAGCGGAACCGCCCCATATTGTTTTATCAGTTTTGCCTTTCGCAAAAATGCTTCTGGCCCTTCTTTCAGACTGATCGAATTCACAATGGATTTGCCCTGAACACACTGCAGGCCCGCAAGCAGCACTTCCCATCGGGAAGAATCCAGCATAAGCGGCACCCTGGCCACTTCCGGATCGGAGCCCAGCATGAAAAGGAATTCCCTCATGGCTGTGGGTGCATCCAACATGGGATCATCCATATTGACATCCAGTATATGTGCCCCGTCCCGGACCATTCCCCGCGCTATTTCCAATGCCTGGTCGTATTGCTTTTCTCTTATCAACCGGGCGAACTTCCGGCTTCCAGACACGTTTGTACGTTCTCCGGCTATCAGGAATGCAGGCTCTTCCCTTACTGTGAGCATCTCAAGACCGCTCAGGGTAATCCTTTGCGGCTGGCCTTCTTCTACCCTGACCGGCACTCTTCTCAACGGGGCCTGGTTCTTCCGGACCATCCCGGCCAGTGCTTCAATATGGTCCGGTGTAGTGCCGCAACATCCTCCTATGATATTGACCAGCCCTTCTTCAACATAAGGCTTTACCTGCTGCGCCATAGCTTCAGGAGAAAGGGTGTATTTGCCGAACATATCCGGCAATCCGGCATTGGGGTGTGCGCTGGTGAAACCTGGAGCGAATCTGGACAGTATGCGAACATAGGGAAGCATTTTATCCGGGCCAAAAGAACAATTCAGTCCAACGCTGAACAATCCGGCATGAGCCGTGGAAACAAGGAACGCTTCCAAAGTCTGGCCGGACAGGATGCGCCCCGAGTTGTCTGCTATGGTTGCAGAAAGCATTACAGGCATCCCCGGAGCTTCTTCGGACAGGGCAAAAAGGGCCGCCTTTGCATTGAGTGCATCAAAAACGGTTTCTACCAGGAAGAGGTCGACACCGCCCTCTTTAAGGCCTCGGGCCTGTTCACGGTAAGCTCCTACCAGGGTGGCAAAATCCGTGGCACGCACCCCGGGCCTGTTCATATCGGGTGATATGGAGGCCGATTTGTTCGTCGGGCCCAGGGATCCGGCAACAAACCGTGCATCACTTTCTCTTGCCAGGCGTGCGGCCTGAAAGTTCATTGTGTAAACCTGGTCCTGCATGCCGTAATCCTGCTGGGATATGGCATTTGCGTTGAATGTATTGGTGGTGATGATATCGGCGCCGGCCTGTACGTATTCCCTGTGAATGGACAATATGAGCTCCGGCTGTGTCAGGGTAAGGATATCGTTGTTCCCATCGTTTCCGGGGGGAAAAGACGGAGCAAAACGCTGGATCATTGTCCCCATTGCTCCGTCCAGGATCAATATGCGCCCTGACAAAAGACTCCCGGGCGGGTTATTTTGCCAATTCACTTATTTTTTCAAATAAGGCATCTATCCTGGTCAGAAATTCTTCCTTCAACGCTTTGATATGGGGTTTTGCCGGTTTCTCGCGTATCTTGTTCAGTCGTTCAAACATCTCATCCCTGAGCGCAATGGCCTCGTTTATAACGTCCATGGCCTCTGCCTCTTTTTTATCGGGATTGACATAGACGAACGTACAGCAATCCGAGATCACCTCATCTATCAAATAGTCAAAATCTTTTTTAAGTGTTCTTAAATTTTCAGGCATATGCTTTGGTATGTATTGTTTATAATGGTTCAACCCCTATCCCGGGTTTATCTTCCAGGGTTATGTACCCGTCCACGACTTTCATTCCGGTGAAGATATCGTTGGCAATCAACCAGTTTCCATCCAGATCTGCCCATTCCAGCTGACTTGCGAATTGAGCAGCTGCCGATATGGCTACAGAGGTTTCTGTCATGCAGCCCATCATGATTCGCATATTGAGGGCTTTGGCAAGGGTTATCATCTCCCGGGCTTCACGCATGCCGGTGCATTTCATCAGTTTGATATTGATCCCGTCGTAGGCACCGTAAAGTTTTCGTACATCGGACAGTCGTTGGCAGGCTTCATCTGCCATAATGGGAAGGGGACTCCGGTCACGCAGCCAGGCCGCTTCATCCAGCAGGAGCTTGGGCATGGGTTGTTCAACCATTTCCACACCGCGGGCAGCCAGCCATTCCATCATGGAAAGGGCATATCCTTTCTCTTTCCATCCCTGGTTGGCATCCACCACAATAGGAAGGTCGGTTACCTCTCTGATGGTGTTTATCATGGTTTTATCATTTTCTTCCGTGTTGCCGAGTTTTACCTTGATCAGGTTGTAATCAAGGGTTTCCAGTGTCTTTTTGCGCACCTCTTCCCTGTCAATGCTTCCATCCGGCGCATAGGCCAGTCCCACTGTTACGCAGGTGCTGGGAAGGTTTTTGTTGCTCCATCCCCAGATCTTCCACCAGGGCTGTCCCATAAGTTTTCCGCACAAATCGTGCAGGGCAATGTCCACAGCACACTTGGCTGCAGTATTGTTGGTCGTTATATTGTCCACATAGGTCAATATCTCTTCCAACTGGAAAGGTGAACTGAAACGGCTCAGATCTACTCGACTGAGAAATTCCATCACAGACGCGGTACTTTCTCCCAGATAGGGCGGCATAGAGGCTTCCCCGTAGCCCACATGTCCCTGGTACGTGATCCTGGTCAGGACTATGGGCGTAGTGGAACGGGAGGAACCCGAAATGGTAAAAACATGTTTCATTCTTGCCTCGAAAGGCTCGAAGGTAAGTACCATCTTATCCGATGAGGCGGCTTTTTTTGATTGGAGTGTCTTTTTTGCATTTCCGGCAAACAGTCTGGAGGGGCTGGCAAGAGCAGCCGCTGCGGCCATGGCCATGGATGTTTTCAGAAAATCGCGCCTTGTTGAATTCATTGTTTAGTCAAGGTTATGGTACATTATTGAGTCTTGATCCCGTACCAGGGATGTTCCCTGACAGAAACCACTTGGGTTCCGTCATCAATATGATTCAGGATCCTGGCTGCCCTCAGCAACCTGTCTGAACCTTCATAATAAATGTCACTGGCAGGATCCAGCGAGTTGATCCTGACCCTCCCGGCTGAATGAATAAAACGGCCGTCTCCAATATATATTCCTACGTGGGTAATGCTTTCCTTCCTGTCCTCCGTGGCTTTCCTCCCGAAAAATATCAGGTCACCCATGGTCAGTCGTTGCCAGCCTTCGCTTATGTCAACCTGTTCTCCCATGCGTGCCTGCTGCGATGCATCCCGCAACAGGACAATCCCGTTCAGGTAAAATGCGGTTTTTACAAGACCGCTGCAATCCATTGCCTTGATGGAAGTTCCGGCCCAAAGATAAGGGAAGCCCACAAACTGCATGGCCGTTGCAATGATATCTTCCGGCAGGGGATTTCCCGATCTGGCCCATGCCTCAAAGGGTTCTGCATCATAGCGTGGCAGGTATGCCTGTTTTCCATCCGGTAGCCTTACCTTATAAAACAAAGGTGTTTGCCCTTCCAGCTCCACAATATTGCCCCACACCCCGTCAGACACCACAGGTGCTCCCGGAAGAGGCTTCTCCCTGAATAAGGTATAATGTTTATTTACAATGACTTTGGGTGCTTTCATCCATTGACCGTATGTTTGTTCATCCATCTCCTGCAGGCTGGACGAAGAAACCCAGGCTATATAACCTTCCGGTGTCCTGACCCTGGTCCAGCTTCCTTTCTTGTCCAGAATGCGCAAGGGCATTCCCATGAGTGTCTGCGTGGCTGACTCGGATGAATAGCGTGGTTCATAGCGCAGGTTGGCCACTGACAGGCTGGTAACACCATATATACGGCCTTCCAGGGCAGGATCGGGCAACAAGACAATGCTGTCTGTAAGCTCTATTCCTTGTGATGCAGCGGCAGCAACCAGGGCGGGTACCACGCCGGGTTCGGTGGTAGAGCCTTTCATAACATAAGTTTTTGAACCCTTTAGTTTTACGAACACGATCTCATAAACATTATCGCGCCTGTCCGGAGTGAAAGCAGTTTTCACATTGTCGGAAATGTTGGAAAGTTTTTCCAAGGTCCTTGTTTTCGTGCATCCGGCGAGTACGGCCAGAGCAGCTGAAATTGCGACAAGATAATAGAATTGCTTTTTCATATCTTACAAATTTACGGCAAATCTTTGATTTGACAAGGCATACTTGTTACCTTTGCATGATGCAACGTTACAAATCCTTTACGGGTTATTTCATAAGCCGGTACGGAACCCGCCTTCAGAAAGTAGTCGTTGATGCCGGTTTTTCCTGTCCCAACCGTGACGGTACCACAGGTACAGGAGGTTGTACCTATTGCGACAACCGGGCTTTTCATCCCGGCTACAGCACACCGGATAAAAGCCTGACCCTGCAGATAGATGAGGGCATTGAATTCCATCGTGTGCGCTACCGTAAAGCGGGAGGTTATCTTGCTTATTTCCAGCCTTATTCCAACACACATGCCCCATTGGAGGACCTGCGCAGGATATACAAGCCTGCCCTGGAAGATCCCCGCATCAGCGGAATTGTGGTGGCTACCCGTCCCGATTGTATTGATGCACGAAAGCTGAAGTATTTCAGGGACCTGTCACTTGAAAAAATCGTTATTCTGGAATACGGCGTAGAATCCTGCTATAACAGGACACTGCAGCGCATCAACCGTTGCCACACCTGGGAACAATCTGCCGCTGCAATCCGTGACACCGCTGCCCTGGGGATTCACACCTGTGTTCATATGATATTCGGGTTACCGGGAGAAAGCAGGGAAGAGATGCTTTCGGAAGCCGGAATCCTTAGCCGGTTGCCTCTGACAAGCCTCAAACTCCACCAGTTGCAAATTGTGAAAGGAACTCCCATGGAAAAGGAATTTGCGGAAAAACCCGGAGACTTTGTCACTTTTTCACTCCATCAGTACCTGGACTTTATCATAGATTTTCTGGAAAGGCTGCGCCCCGATATATTCATTGAACGTGTGGCCGGAGAAGTGCCGCCCCGTTTTGTGCATTCCAATCCCTGGGGACTGATCCGCAATGTGGAAATCCTGCGTCTCCTTGAAAAAAGGCTGGAAGAACGCAATACCTTCCAGGGCGCCCTGTACGTCAATCCCACAGAAAGTGCAACTGATGGCAATCCTCAACCGCCTGCAGGTTTGAACGAAAACGCTCCGGCATGAATCCCGCTTTTACCATATGATCCAGCTGGGCCAGCAAAGGATCATAATAGCCGCGAAAATTGAGCATCACAATGGGCTTGTCGATTTTTCCCAGCTGCTTCAGGACCAAAGCCGAGAACAATTCATCCAACGTTCCGTAACTCCCGGGAAAAACCACTATGGCATCGCAGTCTTCTATGAGCTTTTTCTTGCGTTCCTCCAGTGTTGAAACCAATACCATCCGGGTCAGGTGATGATGGGCTATGCGTTTTTCTTCGATCAGCGAAGGCATCACCCCCTCGACGCTGCCCCCACAGGCCAGTACACTGTTGGCCAGAACGCCCATGATGCCAATGTTTGTTCCCCCGTAAACAAGTTCGATTCCTTGCTCTGCCAGGATGGACCCCAGGAGTTCTGCCTGCTGTATTATTCCCGGGTCGTTCCCCGTATGGGAGCCGCAAAAGACACTTACCCTACGCATACATCTTATCCACTATGACGGCAATGGCCCCGTCACCGGTTACATTGCACGCCGTTCCAAAACTATCCATCGCAATATACAGTGATATCATCAATCCTGTTGCCTCGGGGTCAAAACCCAGAACAGACTGAAGTACCCCTATAGCAGCCATGATGGCCCCCCCGGGAACACCGGGTGCTGCTATCATCGTAATAGCCAGCAGGAAAATAAATCCCACAAAGACAGCCGGGTCAACCGGTATGTTCATCATAATCATGACCGCCAGGGCACAGGCGGTTATCTTTAGCATGCTCCCGGACAGGTGCACCGTTGCACACAACGGGATGACAGATCCTGCTATGCGCGGATCTATGCCTAAACTGATGGTCTGGCGCAATGTCACCGGAATGGTTGCCGCAGAGGACTGCGTCCCCAGTGCCGTCACGTAGGCGGTAAGCATGGTGCGCAGCATGGTAAAAGGATTTCTTCTTGCTACCAGGCCGGCAACCGAAAATTGAAACACCAGGAGGATAACGGTCAGGATGAAAATCAATATTACAATCTTAACGAACACTCCCATTACCTGGACGACATGGCCTTCGGCTGCCATTTTCATAAAAATGCCGAAAATAAAGAGAGGCAATAAGGGAATAATCACCCCTGATATGGTCTTGTTCACAATTTCACGGAATCCCAGGAGTGCCTGTTTCAGGACATCCCCGTTGTTGATGATGGTCAGTCCCAGACCCAGTACAAAGGCAAGAACCAGTGCCGGCATCACTCCAAACAGGGGGGAAAAATCCAGGGTGAAATACGGTACAAGCTGCTCTCCGGCAGACAATCCGTTTTCTGCCGGAGATGCCATGGTCATGGCAGTTTCTGCTCCATCCAGCAAGATTGGATATACCAATTTACAGGCTAATAAGGTAAAAAAACCGGTCAATACAGTGGAACCGTACGCCAGTGCCATGGTTGTGCCCAGCATTTTACCGGCACCCTTTCCCAATTCTGCGATTCCCGGGGCAATGAGGCCCACTATAATGAGCGGGACAATAAAATCAAGGAAGTTGCTAAAAAGACCGTTGAATGTCAAAAAGATCCGTAACGCCCAGGTTGGGAAGAACAATCCCGACAGAATTCCGAGTATGATGGCTATGGCAACCCGGGCAAGTAAGCCGATCTTCCATTTCTTCATGGTTACAAAGATAATACATAATCAGTCGTTTTCTTTATCTTTGCAGGATAAAATCTTAGGCCATGAAATCAATAAGTGATCGGATACTCTATGAAGGGCTCACCTTTGACGATGTGCTGCTCCTGCCTGCCGCCTCTGCTGTTCTTCCCCGGGAAGTGGACCTGACTACACGTTTTTCAAGGAATATCATACTCAGTACCCCTATAGTGTCATCTGCGATGGATACTGTGACAGATGCCACCCTTGCCATAGCCATCGCGCGTGAAGGCGGCCTGGGGGTGATCCATAAGAACATGACCATTGAACAACAAATGGAACATGTGAGGAAAGTAAAGCGATCCGAGAGCGGGATGATCTATGATCCCATTGTCATAGGACCGGAAGCTACCGTAGGTGATGCACTCCGGCTGATGGCCGAGAACAGCATTGGAGGAATACCGGTGGTTGACAGTAAGCATAGGCTTATTGGCATAGTGACCAATCGTGACCTCCGTTTTGTGAACAATGACTCCACTCCCATCACAGAAGTCATGACAAAGGAAAACCTGATTACCATCCGTAACGGGGCCGATCTGAGCACTGCCACAGAATTGCTCAAGAAGTACAAGATTGAGAAACTACCGGTAGTAGACGAGAATTATAAACTTATAGGACTGCTGACATTCAGGGATATAAGAAAAATCAAGGATAATCCCAGGGCAACCAAAGACAGCAAAGGACGGCTTCGTACGGCAGCAGCTGTTGGAGTACGGGCCAATACCCTGGAACACATAGAAAAACTCCTGTCAGTAGATATTGAT
>Ga0079074_1031042_pt1 | contig 14542 bp, 25 predicted proteins | sample ADurb_Leu_01_Slu_FD_74547 | JGI IMG/M metagenome (GOLD analysis project Ga0079074, IMG submission 74547) | Active sludge microbial communities from Illinois, USA, of municipal wastewater-treating anaerobic digesters - ADurb_Leu_01_SludgeMetaT... | ecosystem: Engineered > Bioreactor > Anaerobic >... | reverse complement strand
GTTTCCCAAAAAGTAGAGATCATATCAGCTACAATCGAAGGTGAACCCTCTTTACCTAAATAAGGCGTGAGGAAAGAAATATCCTTCTTAGAAAGATTAATCTTAAATGTAAAATAAGATGCTCTACTATAAGGCCCACTACCCGTATATTTATAATCAACTACAATCCTACCTGATTTAACTAATGAAGGTATGGTAGCTTCTTTTTCTTGATTCCAATCTTTGATAGCATCTACAGGAGCAAACTTACTTTTATATTTATTATAGGTTTCACTATTAAAAGTAGCTTCTGCATCCCTATTACTATATATTTCATAAGAGGAAACGACAAAAGAGTCCCCTACTTTTTCAGCAGAGAACCCTGATACCTTTTCTAATATATAGTCTACTATCTCATCACTAGAAGCAATACCTCTAAGATTCTTGACTGTATCTTCATAGTCTTTTAACAAAGATTCTCCCAGTTTTTTTGAAGCAGAAGACTCTTCTTTAGCAGACTTTAATACTACTTCATCGTTTCTAACAATCATTATATCTACTCCTTGAACATCAGTTATTATATACTCTAAACGATGTTCTTAGATTGCACTTTCAGGATCTTCAGAGTCTTTAATATCAGCTAGTTTAAGACTATCTGGATCAAGGTAAATACTAGGATTTTCTACAACTGCTTGCCATGAACTAATATCCACTTTTTTCTTCTCTTCATCTGGATATGATTCAAACAAACCAACTAAAGATTTAATGAAATTTAACTGGTAAAGAGGATCTCCTAAAGATCTAATTTTTTCAAGCGGGTACCTAGCTCGTAGTTCAGAAGCAGCTAAATTAGAAGATTTTAAATTGGTAATAGTAGACTCAAGAAGTTTTTTCTGATCTTCAGGTAATTCAGATTCAAAATTAAGTTTTTTGATTACTCCCGAGACAACCATCGTATTTAATCGGTCTCTTTTCAAGAAATCCTTTGCTTCTTTACCTAATCCTTTCAAGACATATTTAATGTCTTTTAAATCTTCATCTTGTAATCCAAGAATATATTTAACATTTTGGGGATTGAAATTCAAGGTATTAATTATTGTAAATCTATCTGGTTTTTCTCCAGGAACTATTGTTACAGTATGAGTACCAATAGAATAAATATAAGAATCTTTTTTCTTATCAAACCCCTTATGTTTAATTAATGAAACAAGTTCTTTAGACTTATTATTATACTTCTTATCAAGAATTAGATCAGAAGTAGTAACGATAGAATAAACAGACTTTGCCTTATTATACTTAATATCTGCAATCGTTTCATTTGTTACCTTCTTAACAAATCCCTTCTTAACAAAAGCAGAAATAGTATTAACACTCTTCTCAAACAGTTTATTCCTATTTGAGAATAGTCTATTCCTCATATAATCCTGCGTCTCTTGGTTAAGATAAGAAGCCTTGGCATCAAATGGTGGAATATTTCTCTTTAGACAGTAGTTCTTAAAGATAGCAACAGCTACTTTCCACCTTTCAATTGGGTCATCTCCTTGCGCCCTGATTGCTTTACCATATGTCTTATAAAACTCTGGCCAAAGTTCAAGAGCTTTTTTACTAAGATTCTTAGGTGGATTCTTAGGACTAGGAGACACTACTTTAGTCTTTTTACCTGCACTTGTCAGAATAAAAAATTTTGTGAGGTCCGAAATGTTCATGGCTCACTCCGTATTGGCAATATTTCATAACTGTTAGGCTTTCCTAAGAAGTAATTAAGAACAGAACTGTGAGTTCTCCCTAACTGCTTAGAAAGACCATAAATTAAACTGGCAAGAGCTTGGTCAGGTCCTTTTACAGATTTCTGTGTCTGCAAAGTAAAGACCTGGCCATGCCAATTAAAGATACCTTTATATTTTTGCATCTTACAGATTTTTTGCAAGTTGTTTGCCGTAGTTCTCAACTGCCTTAACTGCCTTACCCCAATTTTCATTACCCGGACCGCCAACCAGATCTGAAACAACTTCAGGAGGAAGTACGATCTTGATATTGATAATAACTTCCGAGGACAGCGGAGCAGGAGGACTAACATTGTAGGTCACATACTTAGCAAACTCAGGACGAAGGGAAAACATCCTTGCTTTAGGACCAACATTCTTTGCAACTTCCGGATCTTTAATCGTCATGGTTTTCTGAATTTCAATAACAGCTGTACCATCTTCAGGAAGAGAAATCTTTGCAACCTTAACTGACTTGTTAGAGAGACTATCATTAAGTTCAAAATTAAGATCAGAAATAAGATTGTTTACTTCCTGAGTACCACGCTCCATATAACGCATAGCCTTTGAAGGATCTTCCTTCTTTGGTTCTACAACAGGTGCTGTGTCCTGTACAGACTTTGTAATTTCTTCTGCAACAAGACTTGAAATCATTTCAGCAGTTTTCACTTCTTTGATAGAATCAGTAATACAAGAAGCGGTAATCCTACTAACTTTGTTTGCCTTCATTTTTGTTTCTCCTATCAATTGGAATTTATTATTTTCTAAACCTTTTAGTTTACCTTTATCTTCCAGCTTTTTAAGTATAGCAACGACCTTTGATGAATGATTAAAGTCATCTCGAAAGTCAGGAAGAGAATTTAGTAATCCTTTCAAAGAGAAAATTCTTCCCTTAAACTTCTCCTCAATTAAACTTAACAGTTCTTTATAGGTTATCTTATTTGCTTCCATTACCCTTCCTTCATAAACTCTGACAGTTCTAATTCTATTTCTTTAATCCTTTCAGTTGTACTCTTTCCATACTCTTTAAAAATATTATCAAGAGCCTCCTTTACTTTCTTCCTCTCTTTCATAGAAACAGAATCCTGAAGATCAATCAAAGAATCCCTAATTATCCTACCAAGTTCTAAAATGATACCTTCCATTTTAGGTTGAATTACTTCTCGCATACAGTTACGAGCTAGCTTGTCATAATCAACATAATTCTCTAACTGTTCCATCAGACCCTGAGCCTGATTTATCAAGTTAGTTAGAAGGTACCCTGTAGATTGACCTGGTTTGTATCGGTAAAGACCTTCTGCAACAGGAATATTATTAACAACAACCTTCAACATAAGTTCCATTCTATCTTTGTTTGACTTTGCTTCTTCAAACTTTATAGTAGAACGTTTGACTAACCTATTAACGGTTGCCTTTAGATCTTTGTTGAAGTGTTGTAAAGCTCCCTCTACTTCTTCATCTTTACCCTCTTCAATGTCTTCCATCACCTTTGAAAGGTCTTTCAAATTTTTCTTACTGAGACTTCCTTTAGGCCTTCCACGCTTCTTGGGATTCTTCTTAGATACAGGTAGTTGAATTACCTTACCTACTGCTGCGGGATTCTTTGTAGCCATTGTTATCACACCTTGAACAGATTCACATGATTTATCTTCACTACTAAAGTAGTTAAGCCGCACAACAGTCTCCTAGGAGTTGTTGCTTCTTTTCTAGGTTACAAAGTAACCAGAGAGTAATCCACTCTCAAAAATCTCTAAGCTGCTAAAAGTTTGCCAAAGAACAGGATATTTTTAGCAGCATTCCAATCCGCATTGATCTCAGTTTCACATAGCCTACACTTAAACTCTGACTGACTTACTCTATTCTTCTTGTGAACATAACCACAAGCAGAGCAATACTGAGAGGTGTAAGCTGGTTCAACTCTGATTAAAGTCTTACCGTACCAACTTGACTTGTACTCTAACATTCTTAGAAACTCAGACCAACCTTCGGTTAAGATTGAGTTGTTCAGCTTGGCTTTTGCTTGAACATTCCTACCAGTTCCTCTGTTAGATTTAGTCATTTTCTGAGTTTGAATATCTTCTACAGCAATTAAGTCAAAGTTCTTGACAAGTTCAAGACTGATCTTGTGTAGCCTGTCTTTCCTCTTGTTTGAGAGTTTCCTCATTAGCTTACCAAGAGTGTACTTAGTTTTCTCCCAAGAGTTAGAACCTTTCTTCTGTCTTGCTAGGTGCCTCTGAGTACTCTTGATCTTAGCAACCAACTTCTTAGTACTATCAAGACTGCCAAAAGATTTCTTGTACCTACCATCAGTGGATCTAGTGATTAGTCTCTTAGTACCTAGGTCTAACCCTACTTCTTTACCAGTTTTCTCTAGTTTCTTAGGTTCAAACTCTACACAGACAGAAGCAAACCATCTATCTCTATCTTGATAGATTGTTACGTTCTTAGGCTTACCACCTAAAGAAGTGTGCTTATCTATCTTAACACATCCTAACTTAGGCAAAGAAATGGAGTGTCTCTTAATTTCAAAACCTTGTGGAACTCTAAATGATTCACTCTGACCTTTTTTCTTAAACTTAGGAAAACCATGACATGACTTAAAGCAGTTCTTCATAGATTGATCTAAGTCTTTCAGAGTTTGCTGTAAAGATTGAGCGTTAGATTCTTGAAGAAATGAATACATATCCTTATAAGTTGGGAGTAAGATAGAAAGATCATAGTAAAAAATAAACTCTTTAAAGTACTTATAATAATCTTTATTTAAAGATAACATCAAATTCCAAACAAATCTACTGTTACCTACCATTTGTTTGAGTTGCTGTTCTTGACAAGTAGTTGGATAAAGTCTAAAAACTATGCCTTTGTTCTCCATGACTTAATCCTGTAAACCATACTTGTCTTTTAGTGCTTTCCTAATAACTTGGGAAACTGAAATAGATTTATCAAGTTTTGCTGTTAGTTTGTGCGCTTTGGTCTTTAACACCTTAACCCAAGTTTCTGGAATAACAAAGTTTAATGTTACATTCTTAACCTTTTTCATTTAGACCTCCTTAATTGACAGTTTATATATATTACTAAACTGTATAGAGGTCTAACTTTGAAAGTAGATTTAAAGTTGCTTAATTTTACCTAAAACTTCGGTTCTACTTAACATTAAAAAGATTCACATAATCATCATTTCCATAGGCTTTCTTCAGATACTCAAGAACTTCATCAATTGTTGCACCTTCAACATGAATAGTTCTAAGTACTGCGGCCTTGGGTACTTCAAGAACCTGTTTACCAATTGCTACCTTAATAGTAGAAGCTGTAACCTCTTTAACCTGACCAATTGCCTTACCAGGTTTCTCGCCTGTAAGTGTAAAGAATTCTACACCAATACCACTCTTTACCTCTGGATTAAACTGATTCATTGAAAGGCTACTTCTTGAAGTTGCGCTAGCATACATATAATTAGCATCTTCAAGAATCTTCTCAAGGTCATCATCATTACTACGAACAAAGTAAGACTTACCTTCAATTTCTTTCTTTTCCCATATGTTGCTAAAATCCTGATTAAGGAATGATGTAGCATTGATCTGAGTCATCTTGTTCTCATTACCCTCAACAGGAATAGTCTGAGTTTTAATTCTATTAGCAATAATAGAAGAGTAAAACACACCATGCTGTTTATCTTCATACTGTGAAAAAGTAGGAAGAAAGGGAACAAGACGATGTTTAGTTAGAGCAAAAATAAAGCTCTTCAATGTGTTAGCATCTACAGGAGTAGAACTACCAACAACAAACTTTGCACTATTCTTTCCAAGTGAAGCAGCAGTTGCAAGATAGCAACCGAGTGTGCTGTCCTGCTTCTTCTTCTCAAGGTAAGAGTCTAGAACTTTCTTACTGCTTTCTTTCCTGTCAAACATTGGATCCTCCTAGTTAATTAATTACCATCTGTTAAAAGAGAAAGTACGATTCCAAGGAACGCCCATTCTCCTTTGATCTAAACCAAAACTACTTTTACCAGGTACAGTAGGCCAACTCAAACCCAACTGAGCTCCATACTGCGCTCTAATGTAATGTTGTTTCCATGCTTTAAAATCATTATCAAGCCACTCTTTTATTCTACCAAGCTGTGCTTCTATGTACTGAGTTCTATCGACTTCTAACGTAACCGGCTGACCTGAGTAGTTAAAGGCACTATCACCCTCTGCTAAATACTGTGCATTTAAAGCACTATAACAAGCAGCACTAATCCATCCTAGGATTGCAGGAGCTAAAGTACCATCAGTTGAAAAACTCCAATATGTCCAACTTGTTATCGGAGTAACTATGTTAATAATATCTAATCCACGTTTTAGGTGAAAGTACAAATCGCTATCTCTATATCCTGTGTACAAGTCAATGTCTTTCTGTACCTTATCAAGATACATTCTCATATCACTAACACGAGACATAGCAGCTAGATTACAACAATGAATCTTCTGATAGTAAGTAGATTCTTCACCACTAATTGTAAATTCCCAAACAGCAGCATACTCCCTATCTTCATCCATTGTTGAAGCAGGAATAGTTACTTCATAAATATAGTATTCTGAGTAAACACCTCTTTGAGTAGGTGTCAATGCAGGTGTAAAAACAATTTCTGTACTTGTATCATCATATAACTTAAAACTGATTGAAGTAGGCACCGAAGGTACAGGAATACTCAAAGTCATTGGTATGAAAGAGAAGGTCATCTTCTGTATTTCTTTTGCTGTTGTTATGTTAAAAGCCGGATTAGCAACATCAAAGTACTCAGAATACCTATAATTCTTACCTGTATTAGAAAGTAGTTCCCACTCAATTGTATATTTAGCATCTTCGCTACTAATTATAGCATCCAAAGGCATAGTAAATGTATAGTGGTAGAAGTTATCTACACCACTAAAAGTACCAACACCTCCAGATACAAGATCTAAATTCGTGTCCCGAATTACGACTGTGGGATAAACAGAAGGATTAGCACTAACCACAGGAACGCCATTCTCAAAGAAAGGGGCTACTGCTTGTACTGAATCTCCTAGATAAACACAACGCTCAATCAATTTAGGCCTCCCTCTTTTTGTAATCCTGAAGGTCTTTCACTAAGTAGTCCATATCAGAGTCATCTTTGAACATTTCTTTAACAATTTGATCTGCTTCTCTATCAGTAACAAGTTTCTTATCCGTGGAATCATCTTCCATATCAAAAACAGGACTCATTGGGAAGATCGTAAATACATATATATAGTTATCACCTTTTTTCTTTTCTGTGTATTTAATTCTCCCTGAAGTGTACCTTGCTTTTGGACCTGTTTGAGGCAATCCAGCAAGTCTTTGAACATCTACATATAGATTTGCAAAATTGTTTGTGCCAGGTTCTCCACTTTTATTATCAATAAGTTTTCTAGGAACTATAACTTTAATCTTGTTATCCTTTGTAGAAAACTTTACACCTTCTTTATCAAGCACTCTAATTTTTCCTGCTGTCTTTAGTTGTTCTAATCTACTTTTGTTAGCTTTAGTCATAAAATTACTAAAAGAATTTAGATTATTTTCATAAGCAAGGTAGGAGAGTACATTTCGTATTTCTTTTATGCTACGAACTTTATAAGACTTAGGTAGCTTATCAGGAGAGACCTTCAAAGGAGAAATTGTTAAGTATATGTCAGAGAAATCACCAATAACTCTCCTACCTTTTTTACTTTTAGGAATAGAGAGTTCAGCAGTAAGAATAGCAAACAAGTTCTTTAGAGTCTTTTTATCTGTCTTTGGGAAGTTTTTAAGTTCTATATACTTAGCAAACTTCAACCCATTAGGTGTACTTGTAACAGAAAAGGACTCATTACCAAAACGTGATTTACTTGTTACTTTCTCATTCTCATTATTGAGGTCAATTTCTTCTTGGAGTATATCATAAAGCTGATCTACCACTTTATTTTTCTCAGACAAAATACTAGGAGACTTCTTCTCTGCAATATTCTCTACAACAGATTTAGCTGTAGAGTAAACAGAGTCTAATTTATTTACTACATTTTTTGATTCCTGTAACAGCTTAGAAGCAGCTCTATTACTACCAAACTTTGTTTTAATCTGGATGTAAATTCTCTGAGCTTCCTCAAGCTCTTCTCTTGCCTTAGATAGTATACCTAACTTATCTTCAATTAGTCCTACAACTTTGGTATCTATCTTAGCAGTTAGATATGATTTCTTTAACATATCTATATCATGCTCTGTTTCCACAGACCTACGGAGAAGATCCTGCAACTTCTTCTGAAAGCCAGTAAAATCAAAGTTCATATCTGACTGTTTAGCAATAATTCTATGCCTTGCAGTACTACTAGCTTTAATGGAAATTTGAATACATGAAGAAACAACGTCAGCGATTTTCATTTGTATAACACCTCTAATTAATTTCTCGTTTCATAATATGCCCTCCAGCCCTCACTGTCCTCATCTACAGCAACCGACCCGACTGGTCCTGCATCATACGAAAAGGAGGCTGTAAAATCTCTCTTTCATAATCATCCAAGGTGTTCGGATATCGCTTTCCCGGCGTCTGCCATGTTTATTATAGAGCTAGCTAAAGTAGTGATAAGAATTGAGGCTATTGTACCTCCTTCAACCTTATCACCACTAATCTGATCATCTGCAAGTGTAAAGGTTCCAGCAGACACATTAAGAGTTTTACCAGCACCTACTGTAATATTAGAAGTAGCAATAGTAGTACCATTAATTGTTCCACCAGTAATAGTAATATTAGATAAATCTATATTACCTTCTAGTATATCCCAATTTGCACCCACAGTTGCTTGATCGCCAGAAGGAGAACCATCAACCTTACAATACATCATATCTCCCACAGACACAACTATGCCTGCAGGACCTCCAATTCTACCTGCTATACTAACTAAATATATGACCTGAATCAGCTGCAGGGTAGTTTGGATTACCAGCACAATTAATAGCATCTTTATATGTGAATACATTAAGAAATAATTGTGCCACTAAGTCTAATGGCTTTTCTCTTTTTGCCATTTTACATATCTCCAATTATCATTTCAAAAAATAATGTTTCAAGGTCATTTCCTGTTGTATCGTTATTAGATACAACTAAATAAGACAAAGCCTTTTGTGGAATATCTTGATTTATGATCCTTACTACACCTCCAGAAACAGTATACTCTGCATCATATACTTGATCTATATCGGTTAATTTAAATATCTCATATATATTAGGAGGTGTTACACTTGCTCTACTCCTTAATGATAAACTATATTTATTACTTTCAAGACACTGTGTTCTAACATTGTGTATTTCATATCGCTGGGGTACTATAATAGGTACCTCCACAGCTACAGCACCACTTGCAATAACAGGGTCAAAGTTAATAGTCCATGCATAGGAATTAAATAAACCAAACCCGCATGTAGTAACACGTCCTTGATTAATAAATTGAATTTTATTAGCCATTTTGATTTCCTTAAATTACAAAAGAGTAATTGTGTTCTTGGTAAACTCTAGAAATTACCTTAGAAGGCATAAAAAAATATTTTTCCCACGCCCGAACCAAACGAGATTGGCAGGTGTTACTCACTTGCACTTCCATAGGATTATTTCTCTCATTTTCTGTAATCCTATAAATATATCCATCTTGATCTACTATAAGGTCTCTTGTTGTTACTTGACCTACAGATCTATCAAAGTTTATTGTTACCTGCCCTTGTACTTCATCAACTACATTGATATCCCCTGTGTAAGAAACAGTCTTACGGGGCATATCTGCTTGAATAAATCCATTAGTTACCTCAAACTGGAAAAAGATAGCATACAAACCTGCTTTGTCATTCACACTATCCTTCATTGAAAGAACAAAGTCTACTTTTTCCCCTTTTCTTGACTCTAAAGAATCCTTATCAACTGCAACTCCGTCAACAGTAAATGACCACTCATCGGGTTCTTCATCCCACTTAATTGCTACGTTAAGAACATCAGTAAAGTAAGTAGGAAGTTCAACATTACTCCATGTTAATGTTCCAGTCTTGTTAGTAGGACGATATACCCAAGGTCTATCTTTTTCAAGTCTAATTTTACTAGGACGGGGAGCTAAAGTACCATCAAGTACCAAAGTAAAAGCTCCCACTCTATCATATCCACCTACTAACTTTGTTCCAAAACAAATAGGGCAGTAATCCTCATTAGGTAACTCTTCATTTAAAGTTAGAAGAAAGTCTGAGAGTGAAGCTCCGCCCAACTCTGTTGTTTCTTTCTCTCTTTCAACAGACTCATCAACACAAGTACACTGACGCCCGTTTTGCATACACCTATAAAATTCTACCCAATAAGGATAGTATGCCTGAGCCTTAACAGCTTCTTCGGAGGCTCCTGTAAGTATTCTCTTACTTCGAGTTCTAGCCTCAGGTAACAAATGGGCATTACGAGCATCTTTCCTGATGTGCGGTTTGACAAATCCTGTTGTACTTGAATAGATCATTTCCTATACCTTCTTTTGAAATTTGACACCTTCTTAAACTGATGCCTTCTACTTCAAAAAATTATTACTTTCCTGATTTACGAGTCTTAGCAGCCTTCTTTACCCTAGGGCTCTTTTTCATCGCCTTGGAGATCTTTGCTTTGTGTGCAGGAGATAGGGGCTTTCCCTTCCTCTTCTTTGCCGCCTTCTTTGCAGCAGCAGAGCGCTTTGGGGAAACAGTTTTAACAACCTTTTTGTTTCCTACATATTCTACTCTTTTAGTTGGCATTTTATAATTCCTCCTAGAAAGTATTTACTTCTTCTGTCCAATACCAGACTTTCCATAACGACTCCTTCGAGTCTTCCATGCCTTCTTCGCAGCCTTGCTTCTTTCGGCAGAAGTATAGCTCTTCTTCTGTTTAGCGATACCCTTCTTTACTGCTGCTGACTTGGGTTTCTTTGCACGAAGTTTTTTCTTAAGAGTTTCTTTCTTCAATTCCGCCGCTGATTTTTTTCCAGCCATCCTTACTTCCTCCTTAAACTTATTTGTCTGTTTTTACAAAACTACTTACTCCCACTTGAAGTAAGTGATCTAGCCACCCTAAACAACCTATCAGATTGTGCATTACTTACATTACTTGCCAGAGCTAACAAACTACTAGCTACTGCAATTTTAGCTAACTTAACAGGGTCATGTTCAACTACTGCTTGACTAGCAATCGAAATAGCTGTAGTTACAAGCTTCTGTAACCTCGCTTGTCGATTCCTAACTTCCGCAGGATCAAGACCAAAACCTTTAGTTGCTTCATCCGGTTCAGCTGCTGTAATTTTGGTTTCCACTCTTTTTGTCTCCTAACTTACAAACTTCTTTCATAGTACACCTAGCACAAAAACTACTATCAAGGTAACAAGAATTAACAGCTACTACCTTGTAGTAATTTAGATTCTCGTTCTCATTTCTAAATATATCAACTAAGGTCACTTAATCACCTGAAAGGGGAACTTTTCTTTTAACAAAACTGCAACTTCATCATCTGGAGATTCACAAAACACCTGTGTCTTAGTAAGTTTTGTTACCTTACAAACTGTACCTTTATCGAGAGGAAGTTTGTTTTGTGTTAGAACTTTATCCCCTAACTTAATGTAGGATCCTACTTTCAACTCAGGAGTTTTAGACTCAGAACCAAAGAAGAGCTTGTCTTTTAAATCTACTACTTGTAGAGTTTTAGCGTAGGCAAACATTGCTTTCTTTGCCTTCTCTTCTGAGTCAAAAACTTCACTAGCAACATTAACTTCTTTATTTAATCTATGATAGCGGAGATAGATTTCTCCCAACCACTTACCTTTAGTAGGTGTAACGACGGAATAAAAAGAAATATATGGTCTACTATCAAACTTAACAACTTGTTGCCAAACAATTGATTGATTTTCTTTAGGTTCAGCTGCTTTTACTTTGACTTTCATTATCATCTCATTAACCTCTAAACTTTGGAATTAATACTCTTCTCCATTTATTGGAAGTAGGACTGTAAAGAAATACAGTTCTAATTTTATCAAAAGGTATTGATTGTGTTCCGCCAGAACACTTTACATAGTAAAAAAAGTTCTTACCAAAAACAAACTCTAAAACATCATCTAACACTAATGACTTTCCATCTACAAGTTCCAACTTTAAATTCTTTCCTGAAACCATAGAAATAGAGTCTGTTATTTTTTCTTCAAACTCTACTTTGGCAGACTCAGGAGTTACTCCTAACTCTATTACATTGTTAGTTTCTTCTTCAACAAAAACTGCTCTTTTTACTGACATGATCTGTTGCCTCCATAATTAGCAACTTCTCTTTTTTATTTCTTACTGAAAAAATACTTCCTGATTTCCATTGTCAACTGAATACTTCTTTCTCAACTTATCCCGAACTGGTTTAACACTTAAACTCCTAGGTACTACTACTGTTTTGTACTTTGTTAAAAATCTCTTGTCAGCTACTTCCTTATCTTTTCTTTCTGGAACAGTTTGATAAGGACCTAAAAACTCTTCTGGATTGTCTTCATTGACACGATAGATTAGTTCGCTTTTAATTCTAACTTTTTTCATCTATTTCTTCTCCTTCTTTTTGTTAAGTTTAGAGAGTTCACTTTCCATCTTTGCTAAGTAGGTGTAGTACTGTGGAAATTCGGCCAGGTGATCAGAAGCAATCCGTTTAGCAATTGCAGGATCAGAAGTATGTTCCATCTCTACTTTAATACCCATTGCTAGTTGGTCAGGATCAAGATTTCCACCAGCTTCATTGTATCTGCCTTTACTAAGAAAAGCACTTAAAATACTATATATAATTGATTCAAACTTATGAGGATTAATTTTTTTCTTTCTCAGCAAAAGCATGAATAGCTTTATCATCAGGATCAGGATTCTTTGAAAAGAAATCAAAAATCTTTGTTCTGACATCTTCTTGTGCTAGTACTTTTACTTTAACAAGTTTCATACCCTCTCCTTCAAATAATTTGTAGGCCTGCAAGTTTAGCAGCAGACTTAGCATCATTAAGTTTCTTTCCAAAACCAAACTGTGTTGCTATATCTTCTATTTCATCAGAAGAAATTTTTCCTCTGTTAGATTTCTTAATCATGACTTTCAACATAGGAAGTAGGGTAGAATAGCTCAACAACAAAATAGATTTAGGCTTAACTTTAATAGATTTCATTTTCCTCTTCCTCAATAACCCTACAAACAACTGCTGCGTAGTTATCACCAGCATCTTTGTAGTAACTTAAAAATACTTCTGTAGGAATTAATTTTCCAGATTTTGTTCTATAAAATCTCTTTGGAACATAAGAAACTTTTTCTCTCAAACATCTACTACTTTCCTCAGGCTCAGCAGAAAATTCTACTAAATGTTTCCCTATTATATCTTCTTTATTATACTCTAATATTGTACAAAGTGAGGGATTAACATCAAGAATAATTCCTGTATCCATATTTATTATTGTCATTGGATCCTGTGAGGACTTGAAGAAAGCTTCCAGTCTAGCACGAGATGTGCATACTTCTGTAACATCTCGGCTACAACCAAAGTAACCGTTTACTTCCCCTTCTTCAATAATAGGTATTCCAAATATATTGTATATCCTAATTTTTCCATCTTGGCGTTGAAACCTACACTTACGAGAAATAATAGGAATAGCATTTTTCATGTTACCAAGAAACATTTTTTTACAATCATGAGAGCATTCTTTAGGTTCAAAATCCCAAAGATGTTGACCAATAACTTCCGTATGCGTGTAACCTAGGTGATTAATAATATTTTTACTAGTCCAAACTATCTTTCCAGAGTAGTCTATTTCCCAAGACCAGTCGGAGGTAGTTTCAACTAGACGTTGGTAACGATCTTTCCACCTCTTCAACTCCTCATTAGTTTCCTTAAGCCGGATAAACAGAGTTCGGAGTTCTTTTGTGTTAGATAATAGCTCCTTTCTTTTTATTCCAAATGGAAAGAAAATATTTGTTAGCACATTAGTAAAACTCATTTTTCTCTAGCCCTTCAATTATTTATTTTTATACTGCTCTAAAGAAGCACGTCTAATTTGATCTTGTCGTATCTCATCCACTTTCTTTGACATATCACTAACAATTAGGTGCGTGTTAGCAGTAATTACTTCTAGCTTAACTATTCTTTCACGATTGTCTCTTGCATTTTGATACAAGGACTGATCAGATATGTACAGGAAAGAAAGGGCAGCAATAAATAATCCTATAACTCCCCACCACTTAAGGACTAGAGAACTTTCAGGTGGAGATGCAGCGGATTCAGTCTTTTTGAGTAGGTTCTCAATTCTTGTCCAGTCTTCAGAATTCAAAGTCAGTTTACTCCTTAACATTTGGTCTTGTTGATAACCCATTTTTTATTTCGGGCATCACTCATTGGTATAATATAAAGCTGATTAGAGTTCTCTACTACAACCTCATTCAGGTTAATTTTTAGGACTACTCCTGAAAATCCTTCTACTTCAACAGATGAACCTATAGAGATATATTTACTTGTACGAAAGACAAAGTAACCAACAACGGAACTAAGAATACGTTTAACCCAGAGTAGAATTACAGTAGCTACAAACAGTTTGAGAACAAACCACCAGAAATCAATTTTTATGCTGTTGACTACTGATAGAATAATTTTGTCTGCATCTAGCTCTGTCATGTTTTAAACCTGTACTTTTAAAAGAGTGGGAGTCAAGAACTCACGATTTTTCTTTACCTAGAATTGGTTTGTTACTTTGAAAATTTTCCGTTTACCTAGGAATTTCACAGTGAAGAAAATCTAGTACTA
>Ga0079074_1292576_pt1 | contig 16442 bp, 21 predicted proteins | sample ADurb_Leu_01_Slu_FD_74547 | JGI IMG/M metagenome (GOLD analysis project Ga0079074, IMG submission 74547) | Active sludge microbial communities from Illinois, USA, of municipal wastewater-treating anaerobic digesters - ADurb_Leu_01_SludgeMetaT... | ecosystem: Engineered > Bioreactor > Anaerobic >... | reverse complement strand
GTCTTTCACCAATTCATACAGAAGGCGATCGCGGGCGAGCCGATTGAGCTTTGGGGGGAACGGAAAACCGTCCGCGATCTGATTTACGTCAAGGACGTTGCCCGGGCCGTTGTCATGGCGCTTGAGAGTCCCGGGGGCCATGGCGTCATCAACATCGGATCCGGGGTGGGCATGACGATCGAGGATGAGGCGGCGGCCATCATCGAGGTTTTTTCGGATCCGCAAAGGAGGTCTCCGATTGTCCTTCGCCCGGACATCCCGGAGGTGCGCAAACATTCTCTCATCTTTGACATCGCCAAGGCAAAGCGGATGCTCGGGTGGGAGCCGGTCTATTCATACAGGGAGGGCCTGGAGGACATGAAAAATCTGATGAGGGAGGTCTGACGCCATGCCCGTTGACACGAAGCACAAGCAATATCTCGAGAGGGAGTCTGACTGGTCGATGATCGCGGATCTTCTCGAGGGGGAAAATGCCATAAAAGCAGCCGGGACAACCTACTGCCCGAAGCTCACGGGGCAGACGACGCCGGAATTCGAGGACTATATCGGGAGGGGGAGTTTTTACAACGCCTTCGCGAGAACGGTCTCCGGCATGACGGGGGCGGCGACCAGGAAGGAGCCGAACGTGGAGGTCGACGCCGAGATCAAGGGCCTTTTCGAGGACATCACCCTGGGGGGCAAGAGCTTTGTCGAGGTCGTGAAGCAGACGATCTGGGAGGTGATGTCCTTCTCGGGGTTCGGCGTTTATGTCGACTTCTCCGAGGAGGAGCAGAGGCCTTACTGGGCGCTCTATCCGGTGAACTCGATCATCAACTGGAAGTATGAGAGCGCCGGGGGATCGCAGAGGCTCTCGCTGCTTGTCCTCAAGGAGACCTATGACGAGCAGGTGGACGAATTCGAGACGAAGTCCATCGACCAGCTGCGGGTCGTGCGCCTGGAGGAGGAGGGGGTCGTCGTTGAGCTCTGGAGGAAAGGGGAGAAGGACAAGGAATACCGGAAGGTCGAGGAGAACGAGGCCAGGATCTACGGGCGGAGGCTTGATGAGATCCCCTTTGTCTTTTTCGGGGAGTCGGCGAAGGCCATCGTTGCCGGCAAGCCGCCCCTTTTGGATCTGGCGATGCTCAATGTGAAGCACTGGCAGGTGAGCGTCGATTATTTCCACGGTCTCCACTACTGCGCCCTTCCGACGCCGTGGGCTGCCGGATGGCCGAAGGATGCGAAGCTCTATATCGGGCCGAAGAAGGCCTGGGTCACGGAGCAGCCGGAGGCGAAATGCGGGTTCCTGGAATTCTCGGGCCAGGGCCTGGGGCCTGTCAAGGATGCCCTCGACAAGCTCGAAAAACAGATGGCCGTCATGGGCGCGAGGCTCCTGGAGGAGCAGAAGGCCGGGGTCGAGACTGCCGAGGCCATCGAGCTGAGACAGTCCGGGGACCTCTCCACCCTTTCGTCTATCGTGACGGTGGTCGAGGAGGGGATGATCAAGGCCCTCAATTTCACGGCGGCCTGGCTGAATAAGGCCGGGAATTTCAAGGTCGAGCTCAACAGGGACTTCATCTCCGACCGTCTCTCCGCGCAGGACATCACCGCGCTTCTGCAGGCTGTCCAGGCCGGGAGAATATCGAATGACACGTTCCTTTACAACCTCCGGGTCGGCGAGATCCTGCCTCCGGGCAGGACGATCGAGGATGAGAAAAAGCTCATCCAGTCGGAGGAGCCTTCCAGGGAGACGCCTCCCCCCGGGGGGTTCGAGGGGTTCATGCAGTAAAAATATTTTCACGGGGGGGCTAATTTTCGGGACCTTGCCTCGGATAATATAGATAGAGAGGAGGTGAGGTCATGCCCTGTTACTCGAAACGAGTCAAGGTCACGGTTGAGCTTGATCTGCCGCGGAACTGGAAAAGCGTCCTGGCATACCGGAAGGACCGGAAGGCGAAGGAGCTCCGGAAGGTGGACCTGAAGCGGGAGGTCGAAAATATCTTCGAGGCCGTGTTTGATGATTTCATCTACGAGCACATGACGAGGAAAGGCTGATGCCGAACAGAGCAGCCAGGCTGCCGGAGGTCGAGATCCCGAAGGAATACCGGGTCAAGCTGCCGAAGGCGACCACGGGGGGATCCCTTGTCCAGACCGAATTCGTCAACCTCGGGATCAAAAACCAGATTTACCTCGAGCAGTATGCCGAGCACCTCAGCCAGAAGGTCGTCAAGATCCTGGAGAGGGCGCAGACGGAGATCTGCAAGACCCTCCTGGACAACGATCCGACGGTCGTGCCTCTGACGGAGTGGAAGAAGAAAAGGCTCCAGAACTTGAAGGCGCAGATCGGGGAGATCCTGGAGGACCATTACCAGAAGGTCGGGGATGTCACGAAGGCGGAGATGCTCAAGCTGGCCTCCTTCCAGAAGGACTATACGGTGGCGAGCGCGAACCGGGCGTTCGGTGTCAATTTGTTTGATGTGAATTTGACACGGGAGAACCTCGAGGCCATCGCCACGCAGACGATGATCCAGGGCCAGGTGATCGGGAAATGGTGGGCGGAGAAGCCCCTTGCCTACCAGCAGAAGATGGAGAAGGCCATCAACCAGGGCATGGAGCGTATCGAGCTCGGCCTGGTCCGCGGGGAGGCCGTGGGGGATCTCATCCGGAGGATCCGGGGATACAAGAGCGCGACCGGGGCCTACCATCCGGGGGTGATGAATGTCGCCTACCATGAGGCCGCGGCGCTTGTGAGGACTTCCGTCATGCAGGTCGCCCAGACGGTCCGGCGGGCGATTTACGACCAGAATGCCGACGTCATCAAGGGTCTCCAGGTGGTCGCCACCCTGGACACCAGGACGACGCCTCTGTGCAAGGCCCTGGACGGCACCGAATACACCCTTGAAGGCCAATCCCTCGACGGGGGGAGACCGCTGCCCCCCGGCCCTCCTTTTCACTGGCAGTGCCGGTCCACCCTGGTCCCCATCGTCAAGTCCTATGCCGAGCTCGTGAAGGGCAAGGGGAAACTCTCGAAGGCGAAGCTCGACGAGCTGGAGAAGATGGACCAGGGCACCCGGGCGTCTATGACCGGACAGGTCCCCGCGGTCCTCAATTACAACGAATGGCTCAAGACGATGCCCGAGTCGGTCCAGATTGAGGCCCTCGGGCCGGCGAGGTGGGAGCTCTGGAAAACGGGCAAGATCACCATGGCCGACATGGTCCACCAGAACGGCCGGCCGCTGACAATCGAGGAACTGAGAAAAAAGATCGGAAGTGAATAACCTGAATCTCCCCTCGGCTGTCCCACACCTCCGACCGGCCAGGGGACGATGACCGCCCCGGTTAAGCACTCCAGCCCCGCCGGGGCGGCTTTTTTTATCCCTTGTAAAGAGACATTTTGCGAATTATAAATGATGTCAAACAGTTGGATTTCTTATCGTTCTGGTCCATGTGAACCTGGGTGAAGATATATCTATACTCCCTTGCGGCTCGGCACCTCAAAGTAGCGCTGCATGGCGTCCATGATCGCATATTCGAGTTTTTTTCTCGGTCTTTCCGAGTCGCTTTGGAAGTAGCGGCGCATGGTGTTGATTATGCTCCGTTCCATCCTCCTGCTCCTGATCTTTCCGGCGTCTTTCTCCTCATAGTCGGCTGTCAGCATTTCCATACACTTCCTCCTTGATACGGAAGTTATCTTCGCCTTATCCAGCCATTTTCCTGTGGACTGCCATGAAATATTCATGGAACATATAGGCCAGAAAGTGCGCCTGCCTCCAGTCGCAGGAGATCCCCGCAAATGCACTCGGACCGCCTCCGGGTTCTTCCCAGAAATCAAGAACGTCCTGAAGCCGGACAGTCCTGATATCATCACCCAGGAATCGTATACTCAGAAAATCACGCCCGGCGTCCGTGACAAATCCAGGAAACTCGCCGTCAAACAACTCTGATAGAATCAGCCTGTGTTCATCTTTCATGTTCCTGAACCTTCATTGGATTCCCTGCGCGATCTATGCCTCTCTTGCCCTTGATTACTTACAACAACGTCCTGTCCCATGGAGGTTCGGGTGAGATCTCTCAACTGCCGGTCCGGTCAGGGGGACACCTGGGGGTGAATTCTCCATTTTACATGTAAAGCGATACCGGAGACCTGCTCGTCGCGAGTTCGTATGCTGTTACCGACGGCCACTCCGTTTGGGCGGCTGACCGCTGCAGACTCTTCATCAGCACGTTCTTGCAGGTTCGGCATATCCCGTGTGAGATTTCATGTCCCTCACCCCGCTTGCCCATATCTTCTTTGCACCAAGCACAAACAATTTTCATAACTTTTGTGTCTCCTCCTTGTCAAATGGTTTGTTCAGGTTTAAGGAAGAAAAGTCAATTATTCAGAAACTGCTCAAACCTCCGTCCGGGGGAAGATGGCCGCCTGCCGGTTAAAACCCCTCCGGGCCCGCCGGCGGGCGGCTTTTTTATTGCCGCTGCCATCAACTGTTCCATCTTTTTGTCTCCTTAGTCATAAAAATTGTAGCGCGGATACCCCGCTTGCTTGCAGCGGGGAGGAAGCGCCACCTCCTCTCTTGTCAAATGATTGAGTTTGTGATATACTGAAGGTATGAAATTGACTGCACAAATTAAGCTCCTGCCTACGCCTGAACAAGCGCAAGCCCTTCTCAAAACTGTTGAGACAGCGAATGCCGCTTGTAATTATATCAGTAATTGGGCGTGGGAAATTAATGTGTTCAGTCAGTTTCCTTTGCACAAAATGGTTTATCGGGAAGTTAGGGACACGTTTCAACTTTCTGCTCAGGTAGTTATCAGATGTATCTCCAAAGTAGCTAATGCCTATAAGATTGACCGCAAGACGAAGCACTTCTTTAAACAACATGGGGCAATCGCTTTTGACAACCGCATCCTTTCTTTCAACCTTGAACATAAAGAGGTATCCATCTGGACGATTGACGGTCGACAGCATATCCCATTCTCTGCTGGCAAACGTCAGCTTGAGCTGTTGAGTGGTCAACGGGGAGAAAGTGATTTGTGTTATATAAAAGATAAATTCTATCTGTTTGTGTCCTGTGAAGTTGAAGAGGCTAAACAAATTGATGTTGACGGGATGATAGGTGTTGATCTCGGTATTGTAAATATCGCTTCTGACAGCGACGGTGAACAATTCAGCGGTAAGGCTATTGATGAAAACCGCCATAAATTTGAGCATCGCCGTAAGAACCTGCAAAAGAAAGGAACTAAATCCGCAAAGCGCAAACTTAAGAAAATCTCTGGAAAGCAATCCAGATTTCAATCTCACACTAACCATCTGATTAGCAAACGTCTCGTAGAAAAAGCACAAGGCACTCAACGGGCTATCGCTCTTGAAAATTTGAGCGGTATCCGTGAGGCAACTGTTGTTAGACGCTCGCAGAGAGCAAGACATGCTAATTGGGCGTTCTATGATTTGAGAGCCAAAATTGTCTACAAAGCTAAGCTCGCTGGCGTTCCAGTTTTTTTCGTTGATCCAAAATATACCAGCCAAACTTGTTCTCAATGCGGTCATATTTCTAAATCCAATCGTAAATCTCAATCCAATTTCACCTGTAATCAGTGCGGTTTCTCTGCTAACGCTGATTACAATGCGGCGGTGAACATTGCCGCCAGGGCGACCGTAAACTCGCCAATGGTCTCGAATTCTAAAAGTTCAGGGACAATGCCCCGTCAGCTTGCTGCGGGGTAGTTTACATTTGATATTGTTTAATATCATTATCGTCATAAATTGACTAAAAGTCCAGTCTTTTTTTAACTTTTTTTAAACTTTTTTTTTATAAAATACTTGACAAACGGCATGATTTCTGTATCCTTTAGTCGAACTATGAATAATCATTACTCTTTTACAACCAGAAAGGAGGAGGTTATATGCCCCCATTGAAACGGACTATTGAGTCCATTGACGACCTCCCGGAGGAGGTCAAGTCCCTTTACAAAAAGGGCGCGGATGGCAAGTATCACCTGGAGGTGGAGGACGACGGGGAGGCGAAGGCCAAACTCGATGAATTCCGCCTCAATAACATCAAACTCAAAAAGGAGAAGGAGGAGCTCGAGAAGAAACTGGCCGGCCTGGACCCTGACGAATATGAGGCCATGAAGAAGAAGCTCCAGTCTCTCGATGAGAAGAAGCTCATCGATGCCGGGAAGCTCGACGAGGTGGTCAACCAGAGGACCGAGAGGATGAGGGCCGACTTCCAGGCCCGGACTGAGGCCCTGGAAAAGACCGTGAAGGAGTTGACAGCTGACAGGGAGACCCTGACCTCGAAGCTGGCGAAGGTCCTGATCGAGGGCGAGGTCATGAAGGCCGTCAACCAGTATGCTGTCCCGAAGAAGGATGCCATCGACGACATCATGGGACGGGCGAAGGCGACCTGGATCATGGAGAACGGGGAGCCGGTCCCGAAGATGGGCGACAAGCTCCTTTACGGGAAGGATGGCAAGAGCCTCCTGACTTTTCCCGAGTATGCCGAGAACCTGGTCAAGACCGCACCGCACCTTTTCGAGGAAACGAAGGGGACGGGCACGAAGGGGGCCGACGGAAAGGGTCCCCGGGGCGGGAAGATAGATCCGGAGCAGTGGAAAAACCTGTCTCCGACCGAGAAACTGAAACAGGCCAGGGAACAGGCCTCAAGATAGCGAGTCACCGCGTAGTCCGGTAATGGGGGAGGGGATCCGAGTGGCGGGGCCGTTCGGATCCTCCGAATATAGCAACCCGAAGCACATCAGGAATTAAGGGGGGCCACGGGATCGGGGATCCCGGGGTCTCATAGGTTTAGCGGGCCGGGGGCCCGAAGAACAGTCCCGGAGGGATAGACCTTGAAGGTTTGTCGTCCGGGATTTTTTTGTTTTGCAGCCAAAATCTAACACAGGAGGAAACACAGCATGGCACTCACATTGATTGAAGCCGCGAAGATTGCTCTCGGGAGGGATGAGTCCCTGAAGGCTGCCATCATGGAGCTCTATGCGAGGAGCTCGGACGTCCTTCAGTATATACCCTTCGAAAGCATCACGGGCAATGCCCTGGCATTTAACCGCGAAAAGACCCTGCCGACTGTTGGATTCCGCGGGGTCAACGAGGCCTACACCGAGGGCGCCGGCAAGGTGGACCCGATCACCGAAAGGCTGACGATTGCCGGCGGGGACGTCGACGTCGACAAATTCCTGGTCGACACCGGCGGGCCGGACCAGAGGAGCACCCAGGAGGCCATGAAGATCAAGGCCCTTTCCCTGGCCATGACGAAGCAGATCATCAAGGGCGACACGACCTCGGATCCGAAAGGGTTTGACGGCCTCCAGGCGAGGGTCACTGATTCGAGCCTCTTGATCGCCAACCATGCCTCGTCCGCGACGCCCCTTTCTTTGGTCAAGCTCGATGAGGCGATCGATGCCTGTGAGGATCCGACCCACCTCATCATGAACAAGACGATGAGGCGCAGGCTGACTGTGGCCGCGAGGACCTACACGGTCGGCGGATTCATTACCTGGGACGTCGATGCCTTCGGGCGCCGGGTGACGAAGTATAACGACCTCCCGATCCTCATCGCCGACAAGGACAACAACAACGACGACATCATGGCCTTCGACGAGACGGACGTGGCTGCCGGGTCCGTGGGATCCTCGGTTTATGCCGTCTCTTTCAATGAGACGGGCGTGGTCGGGATCCAGAACGGCGAGATGGATGTCCGTGACCTTGGCGAGATCGACACGCAGCCGGTCTACCGGACGAGGATCGAGTGGTATATCACCCTCGCGGTATTCCGCTTCAAGGCCGCTTCCCGCCTCTGGGGCTTCAAGGATGGCGTCGTGACCGCGTAAACCCTGGCGGGGGATTGAGGTCTCCCGCTTCACATAACCTTTTTTGAAACAGGAGGATCAAAATGGATAACCGACAGTTTATTTTCGACGATCTCCTCAACCTGAAGGAATCCGCTGCCGTTACAGCCTCTGCGGCTGCGACGGCCCTTGCGGAATATGTCGACCTGGGTGCCGGGTTCGTCAAGGGGATGCTCGTGGTTGACGTCAGCGCGATCACCCTTGTGGCCGCGTCCTTGACCGTCTTCCAGATCGTGCTCCAGGCCTCGAACACTACGACATTCACCGAGTATGTCCAGCTGGCGAGGCTCTCGCTCGGAACGAAGATCACCTCCGCGCTGCCCTACACGGGGACCAACACGGTGGGGTCGACGGGCCGTTACCTTCTGCCGTTCACGAACTGGTATGACGGCCGGCTCCAGAGATACGTCCGGCTCTATACCTACGTCATCGGAACGCAGGCGAGCAAGACCATCACCTATTCGGCCTTCCTTTCCAAAATGGAATAGGCGGAAGGGGGTGGATAATGAATAATCCGGGACGCAACGCCACTCGTCTATCTGCCGCGATGATGGTGAGGGACGAGGAGGCGAACCTTGAAAGATGCCTCTCCGCTATCCGGGATGTAGTGGACGAGATCATCGTCGTTGACACCGGCTCGAAGGATCGGACGGTCGAGATTGCCCGATCCTTCGGTGCCGTCGTCTATAACCATCCCTGGGAAAACGATTTCTCGAAGCACCGCAACCAGTCGATCGGGTATTGTTCCGGCGACTGGATCCTTGTCATCGATGCCGATGAGGAGCTCGTTGTCCCGCCGGGATTCGACCTGAAACGCGCCCTGGGCGATGTCGGGAAAACCCACGACACCGCTGCCGTCATGCTTGTCAATTACAACCAGGGCGAAGCCGTCTCCCAGCTCCTTCATCCCCGGTTCTTCAAGCGCGGGACGGTCGCCTACCATGGCCGGGTCCACAACCGCATTGTCGGCGAGCCTGACTGCATCCTCCTTCCGGGAATCGAGCTGAAGCATTACGGTTATGACCGGGAATCCCCTGTCCGGATGAAGAAATTCGAGAGGTCGAAAGCCCTCATGGAGGAGGTCCTCCGCGAGACTCCGACCGACTACCAGATGCTCATGCAGATCTCGGAGCTTTATGCCGACTACGGCTTTTATGATGAGGCGATCAAATACGGGGACCAGTATATCTCCTTCAGGGAAAAGATCGGCAAGGGTTTCAACCCGACGATCTTCTTCACCCTGGCGAATATCGCCATCGAGGAGAAGAAGGATCCGGGTCTCGCGCGGAAGTATATCCTCGAGGGGTCGAGGGCCTTTCCTGATTACCTCGACATCTGGTTTGTCGGGATCAAGCTGGGGAACATGGTCGTCGATCACCGCCTCGCGCAGAATTGCGCCCATGAATACATCCGGCTTTTCGAGAGATACCAGAAGGACCCGAGCCTGATGGGGATGAAATTCATTCACACCTACGGGCCGAAATATGTCGCGTTCGCGGCCTACACCCTGGCGGCTGCCGGTCTTTACCAGGCGTCGGCGGCCTTCGAGGTCATTCACAACGTCCTTCCGATGCTCGATGACGATTACCGCAAGAAGCTGGTCGACCAGGTCATGACCGTCGTCCCGCAGATGAGGCTCCCGGCGCAGGTGACGGTCGTCCCTCTCCTGGATCCGGAGAAGCCTGTTGAATACCGGATGGAAGGGATCGGAGGTGCGCGATGCTGAACAAGAGAATCCGCATTTCGGCCTGTATGATGGTCAAGAACGAGGAAAAGAACCTCGAGCGCTGCCTCAAGTCCGTCAAGCCGATCGTCGACGAGATCATACTGGTCGACACCGGATCCACGGACCGGACGATGGAGATCGCGAGGCGATATGGCGCGAAGGTTTATGAGCACCCCTGGGAGAATGACTTTTCCCTGCACCGCAACCAGTCGATCTCCTATGCCTCCGGGGACTTTATCTTTATTGTGGATGCTGATGAGGAGATTGTCCTGCGGGGTCCTGTTTCGAAACTCAAGGAGTTTCTCAAGTCCCTTCCGGATAAATACAATGCCGTGATCATAACGGCCAGGGACATCCAGAAGGGGACGGTGGCAATGGAGTTTCAGACGGCCAGGATCTTCCGCAAGGGGAAGGTCCGTTATGAGGGGATCGTCCACAACCGGCCCGTTCTTCCCGGGAATGCCGGGATCTTTACGGACATCATGGAGGTCTTGCATTACGGCTACGACCTGACGCCGGAGCAGAAGCAGAAGAAGTTTGAAAGGACGTCGGGGCTCCTGTTCGAGAGGTTGGAGAAGGATCCGGATGATTTCGACTGCTACTTTTACCTTTCGCAGATTTACGCGGACTCCGGGCTGATGGGGGAGGCCATCGATTTCGGCGAGAGATACTGCGAGCGCCTGGGGGACAAGCCGGGCCACGATGCCATCTACTATACCCTGGCGAAGTGCTCGATGGAGCTTGGGCAATTCGATAAAGCGGGCAAGTGGCTCAGGGAGGGTCTTGTCCGGATCCCCGATGACATCGATCTCAACTTCGGCCTTGTCGAGCTCGGCCTCAATGTCCGGGACATGAACATGGTGTTCCAGGGGGCGAACAACTACTTCAAGGTTTATGATGCCTACCGGAAAAATCCCATGATGAAGGGCAAGAGGTTCACCTATACGGCAAAACCCCGGTCCCTGGCATGGGTCAGGGGGGCGCTTGCCGTCACCCATTTTGAGGCCGGAATGGGCCATTTAAAGTCTCTCGGGGAAGGCCTGGGGGTGGAGGATGCCGGGTTTAAAAATAATATCCTGGAGACCGTCCAGAAGTGCCTGGGGAGGCTTGAGATCCCGATCAGGATGGACCTGGGGCCTGAAAAGCAAGAAAACGGCAAGGTGGCCGTGAACCAGTGAAAGGAGGAGACAATGGCATTTATCATATTTAGGAAGGATACGGGGGAACCCGTCAACATCACTCACGCCATTGATGTGAAGGATGCCCTGGCGACCGGTAAATATACCCTCGAGCCGAAGGGTGAGGTTGCGGGGCGGGATGTCGACATCAAAAGGGTCAGAAAGGCGCCGGATCCGGTTGAGCCGGCGGAAAAGAAGAAGCCGGAGAGGCGTCCTGAGGACAAGATTATTTACAAGGACGCGAAAACCATCGGGGCGCCCCCGAAAAGCAGGTGAGGTGAGCTATGGCATTGATCGAAGAAGATGGATCCATTGTGGATGGCGCGAACACTTACGCGTCCCTGTCCTACGTGGACACTTTCTGCTCCGACCTGGGGCTTACCTCCTGGGCGTCGTGTTCCACGACGGCGCGGGAGGCGGCGATCCTCAGGGGGATGGCCTATATCGAGTCCCTCTCCTTCAAGGGCTATAAGTCCGACGCAGACCAGTCCCTCAAGTGGCCGAGGGATGGGGCCTATGACGAGGACGGCTATGCCATCGAGGATGACGCGATCCCGGCGAACCTCCTCCGGGCCGTTGCCCGGGCCGCTTACGAGGAGTCGGTGTCTTCCGGCACCCTCCAGGCGACGAGGACGGGAGGGGTCAAGAGGGAGAAGATCGATGTCATCGAGATCGAGTATTTCGGGAGCTCGACGAATTCCGACAAGATCTTCGCGGCGATCAACGGGTATCTCAAGGGGCTTTTGGCTGACAGCGCTTTCTCCGAAGTCGAGAGGACCTGATGGGAGAGGAGACCTACTGCCTCGTTCATGGTTTCTGCGACGTATGCGGGAAGTATTCAGGGCCGGAGAGCCTGGAGGTCTCGCGGATTATCTATAACCGGAGCACATATATTGTCTGCTCTGTGAAGTGTTACTTGAAGCTGTTTGAGAGGTTGCATGGACTGGACGCTGTGGCAGGACAGGGCTGATTCGATGATCGCGAAATACGGGGCCGACGTCACCGTCCGGGTGACGACAAGGTCCGGGTATAGCGCGGCTTCTGATAGTTATACCGAGGTCAGTGTGGACTATTCCTGCAAGGCGCTTATTACGGATTTCAAGGAGAGGGACATCGACCAGACGCTGATCCAGGTGGGTGATAAACTCGTTATTATCCCGGCGAAGGATCTCCCGGCTCTCGACGAGCAGGGATATGTCCGGGTCATATACGGGACGAAGGTATGGAATCCGATTTCCATCGTCCCCCTGACACCCGGGGGGACGCCGATATTCTATCGAGTCCACGTGAGGGGGTAATATGCGAATGGAAAAGGTCGTCCAGAAACTCATGAGGGTCACGAACGAGCTCAATGCTTCCTTATCGGAACTGAAGAAAACGCAGGATGAGCTCAGTGCCGCGAAGGCGGAGATCCTGGTCTTGAAGGCCAGGGACGAGAAATGCACCGAGCTCTTGAGGAAAAAGAAGAAGGTCATGGATGGCGACTAATATCGACAAGCTGGCAAAAAACGCCGACGAATTCAACAAGCTGCTCAATGTCCTGGCTGCCAGCATCAATGCGGATCTCTCGCAGCTGATCCGGGCGACGGTCCTTAAGACCTTCACGAAGATCGTCAAGGAGTCTCCGGTTGATACGGGGACCTACCGGGCCAGTCATCAGATCGCGAACAGCGAGCCGGGGGAGGGTGAGGGGGTCATCAAGTCGCCTTACAAGTCGAAGCAGGACAAGGCTGCGGCTGAGACCTGGGCGAATGCGAAGGCGAAGGATAACAGCGTGGCCTGGACGTGGAGGCCCGGGGATGGCTCGATCTGGCTTTTCAACAATGTCCCTTATGCCTACCGGATCGAGGAGGGCCATTCTGCATTACAGGCCGCGGCGGGGGTTTACAACGTGGCGCTTGCCCAGATGAACCAGATATTCAATGCCGAGGTGGCAAAGAGCAAATACTGGAAGGGGACGACATGACGCCCACAGAGGTCTATGCGGCGATTTTAACGAGGCTCTATACTACATGGGCGACGGCGACGCCTATCGCCGGTCTGAATCGATCCTATGATGCCCCGGGGGGGCCGTGGATTGAGCCTGTGATTGTGATGGGGGACACCTACCCGGGCGAGCTCGGGGTGGACGGGGTGGGACTCCGGACCGGGGTGTTCCAGGTCAATATAAATGTTCTCCCGGACGGGGGATACAGGACCGCGATGGAATACGCGGGGCGACTCGAGACGGCCTTTCGCCGGGCCGAAGCGGATGATGTTATTTTTGATGATCCCTCGACGAGCGTGGTCGGAATCGTTGACGGGTATTATCGGGTTATGGTGCGGATAAATTTCCACGCCTGGATCGGAGAATAAAACACAGGAGGATGAAATCATGAGCGCAACATCTCAAATAGGACTCTCGAGGAAGCAGAGGGTTTTCATCGCCCTGGAATCGGTGGCCGGCACATTGGCCTGGCCGAGCGCGACGGGCGACTTTGTCCGTCCGGCCGGTAATGCCATGATCAACCAGAATCCGGCTTTCGTCGATTCCGAGGAGCTTTCGAATACTCTGGACTTGCTCGATCAATTCCAGAATGCGGTCCCTGCCGGGGACTGGGAGGTGCCGATGTATGTGCGGCCTTCCGGGACGGTGGGGAATAAGCCCCAGGGGATGGATGCCTTTTATTCCCTGATGGGTGCGGAAAATGCCGCGACGACGGCGTCCCTGTCGGGGGGCATTTCGGCTTCGGCTGCGACCGCGGTCGTCGACGGGATCGCCGGGGGGACACTTCCGAATGTCGGGGTCATTACCATTGGAACGGAGCAGATCCGCTACGAGGGGATCACGCAGGCCGGATCCACCGCTGCGACGCTCCTCAACTGCACGAGGGGTTACGGATCCGCGGCGGCGACGGCGCACCTTGACAATGTGAACGTTGCCCTTTCGTCTGTTTTTTACAAGCAGGCGATCACGGCGCCGAGCCTCACGATCTGGGTCGAGACGGACCATTTTATCCAGGCTCTTACTGGCGCGACGGTCAACCGGGCCGTGTTCGGTGTGACGAACGAGGGCGCCCTCAAGGTGACCCTTACCGGCCAGGGCATGAACATGTATTGGGCCGGGACTTCGCCTCTCGCGGCGAGCGCGGGGACGGCGGCGACCCAGCTTGTGGTCGATGACGGCAAGCTGTTCAAGGCCGGGATGGTCATTTACAACAAGACTCAAAGCCTCACGAACGCGGGGTCCGGCTGGACGATCAACACCGTGTCCACGAACACCCTGAGCCTCTCGGCTGCCTGCGGGCAGACCTGGGCGACGGACGACGAGGTTGCCGGTTATCTGCCGACCGGGACCGCCATCGGGGATCCCATCGAGAACCGATACACGACGGTCAAAGTCAACGGGGTTGAGTCCCGCCTGAAGTCGATGGAGCTCACCCTGGACCTTCCGAAGAAATACATCGAGGACGAGATCGGCGCGGAATATCCGGAGGATTACATCGAGGACCGGAGAAACATCTCCAGCACGATGTCTCTCTATTTCCGGAAAACCGATGCGAAGTATTTCAAGGACGGTTATGACGGGTCGGAGGTGCCGGTGCACATCCGTTTCGGCAACGATGACGGCTACACAATGGAAATGTATCTCAAGCGCTGTATCCTGGAGGTCCCCGCGATCAACTTCGCGCCTCCTGCCGTGGAGCTCACGATTCCCTTTAAGGCCCTCGGCACGGTCGGGGAGGACAGCTGCGAGATCGTCTTCCACTAATTTGAATGTTTCAGCATTTGCTGAAATGACGAAAGGGCCCGGATAGGTGACGCGAACCGAAAAGGCAGTTGTCCCGGCTGCTTTCCGGGCTTTTCCCTTAACCAAACCTAAAGGAGGTTTTTATGAAGCTCAGGACGAAAAAGGAGCCCGTCTGGATCACTATCAAGGAGGGTGAAGGGGAGGCCAAAGTCCAGGTTGTCCCCATGAGCCCGAAGGACGCTCACGAAGTCCTTGAACTGGCCCACGAGGTCGAGTGGGACCAGGGACAGCGGTTCAAGAACGTCAACCTCTACCGGTTCAAGATCTCGAAGATCAAGAAGTGCATCCTGGACTGGAAGGGGATTGAGGACGAGGACGGGAAGCCGATCCTTTGCACCGACGAGAACAAGGAGATCCTCTATGTCTGCAATCCGGCCTTTATCGACCGGATCCTGGACGAGGTGGATGCCTTGTCGGAGCTTGAGGGCAAGAGGTTGGAAGATCTCATAAAAAACTCGAAAGCTGGGCGGACTGGAACGGGCAGGACCAGGTCGTAAGCTGCGAGGTCTGCCGGGACCTCTATCATGGCGATCCGCCCTGCGGAGAATGTGAAAAGCCGGAGCTCGACGAGGACAACCGGCTGGCGTGGAGGATCTGGTCGATATGTTCTGAATTCGATCGGCCTTACGGATTTTCGTCCCCCCTGCCCATTACGACGGAATCGGTCCTCCGGCTCTGTCAAGTCTTTAACGGGACCGTTGAAGATTTCGAGAAGGTCCTCGTGATCGAAAGAAGGTTGCTGCCGAGGATCCTCGAAAGACAGAGGGAAAAGGTTTCCCAGGAGAAAGACGATGCCAGGCGTAAAGTTTAGAATCGATGTCAAGGAGGCCGAGGTCGCCCTCGCGAACATGAGGAAAGACCTCAAGAACCTCGGCCTGGAGACGAAGCTCACAGAGAAGGAGATCAAGCAATTCGAGTCCCGGATGATGAAGGGCATGGGGACGAGACAGGCCCGGGACTCTGTGGAAAGTTTGACGAGGTCCATCGGTCTTTCAAGGAAAGAGGTTGAGGCCCTTCGCCGGAAGATGGACTTCGACCCGATGAAGAAACAGGCCCATGAGGTCAACGGGGTCCTGGCTGCAATGCGGAAGCATTGGATCGGGATCACGACGGCCATCATCGGCACCTACATGGCATTCGACAAAGTGTTCGGATCCTCCATGCGATACCTGGGGCAGATCGAATCCTACCAGCTCGGGATCGCGACCTCCTTTTTGCTCAACGGCCAGTATATCGACCAGACGACCGGGAAGGTCCTTGAGGGGTCTGCCGGCCTGAAGGCCGCGCAGCAGGCCTCCGCGGGCATGATGGCCCAGCTGCAAGCCGCGAACCTCCAGACGATCGCGACCCTGGACCAGCTTGTCAATGCCTACATGGTGACGTTGCCGGTTGCCATGAGCAAGGGTTTCAATCCGGACATGGCAAAGGAATTCACCGTCGCGATGGTCCAGGCTGCCGGCGCGATCGGCCTTTCCCTTGACCAGCTGGCCGAGGAGACCCGTTCCCTCCTCATGGGGACCATCAACCCGCGCACCTCCCGGATCGGCGTTGTCCTGGGGCTGAGAAATGAGGACATCCGGGAGCATAGCCAGAATGCCGATACGCTTTTCAATTTCCTGATGGAAAAACTCGCGGCTTACAAGACCGCCGGGATCGAGACTCAGCGAACCTGGGCGGGATTGTGGTCGAACATGAAGGACATCGCCCTCCAGGCCGGGGGCATGGTGGCTGAGCCTCTCTTTCTGTATATCAAGCAGTGGATGATCGAGCTCACGGAGGACATGATCTCCCTTAACGAGGAGACCGGAAAGATCGAGTGGAACCCGGAATTCATCGAGGGGATGCGGAACATCAAGGCCGGGATATACGAGATCATCGCCGACTTCCACCGTCTCGCGATGCTGAT
>Ga0079074_1043916_pt1 | contig 22427 bp, 37 predicted proteins | sample ADurb_Leu_01_Slu_FD_74547 | JGI IMG/M metagenome (GOLD analysis project Ga0079074, IMG submission 74547) | Active sludge microbial communities from Illinois, USA, of municipal wastewater-treating anaerobic digesters - ADurb_Leu_01_SludgeMetaT... | ecosystem: Engineered > Bioreactor > Anaerobic >... | reverse complement strand
AGATGATTAAAGAACAACTTTCTATGAAGATTGAATAAATTTATTTTAATTTCTTCTGGATCTGAGAATACTTTTTCTTGGATCCAGAAGAAATTTTTTTGTAAAATTTTAGTAGAACGGGATATAACATTGCCTCTAAAAGATATATATGACAAGCTTAAAACTACAGTAGTTGGAACTAAGACCAGTGATATTGATGCGAAACTTGATAATGCAGTCAAAGATATAGTTTCTTTTAGAACCAATATAGGAAGAAATGGTTATATAGATTTAGTTAAAAATTTGATAGCAAAAACAGCTACTGGGGATCTTAGTCCAAACATGTTCCAGCAAGGAACAACTCCTGCGTCAATGGGGCAGGGAAGTAGAATACAAAGGTATAAGTCATATGAAGCAATAGTTGCAAATATTAACTATTGTAATAGAGCACTAAATGTTATTGTTGATAATGTTCTATCTCCTGATGACATTACTAAAGTTGCATTAGATATAAAACCAAAAAACTTTCTAGAAGATGAAAATGAAGCTAATCCACAAGTTAAACAAATAAGAGAAATTATTACACAGATTAAATTAGAAGAAAAACTTGACCAAATAGTTAAGGGAGCATTAGAATTTGGTGATTTCTTCTGCGAAATAGCTGATTCTAAAACAGCATTGACAAGTAAAGCATATTTAACAGAGTATGTTGAAAATTATGCTACCAAGAAAAATCAAAAGCTAGACGTTTTAGAATTTGAGAATCCAGAAAATCATAAGAATCTTAAAATTGTAATGGATTTCTCACCACTTGTAGAAGATAGTGTTAGTAAGAAAAAGGATGATAAAGATCAAAGCATAGAAAAAATGGATTTTCATCTGTTGTTTTATGATCCTAAGAGGGTTGTAAAATTACAAAGTGACTTATATCCTGTTTGTTTTGGTTACTTAGTATTTCCCATCTCTGCTGTGCAACCACAGCTATTGCTACAGAACCAGTTGGTTAATAATGCATGTGCTCAGATACTAAAGAGTTTGAAAAAAAGAATTCCTGAAATGCCAAGTGATCAGATCAATCAGAGTGATCTAAAAGATATTATCAATGCTATGATTAGAGAAACAGATTTTGCTAGAGCAATGAATATTAGATATGTTCCACCCGATAAAATGCAGCATTTTCAAGTTCCCTCTACAAAGTATTATCCATATGGGGAATCTATATTTGATGCTTGTCAATTTACAGCTAAAGTTTTAATTGCTCTTGAAACAGCTCTAACTATTCATAGATTAAACAGATCAACAGAAAAGAGAAAGATTGCAATTGAAATTGGACTTTCAAGAGATGCAAGAAAATCTATTGAATCTCTAAAAGAAGAATTTAGGAAAAGAAAAGTAAGTCTTGACTCATTTGGAACAGTTGATACTATTCCAAGTATGATTAATACATTTGAAGATGTTTATATTCCACAGAAAGATGGTAAACCTTTCGTTGATATTTCTACGTTCAATGAGGGTGGTGTTGATATTAGAGGAAAGACTGATGAGTTAAAGTTCTTGAGAGATCAGCTTGTTTCTAGTTTGGGTGTTCCTGCTAGCTTCTTAAACATTGAGGAAAATCTCTCAAACAAATCTGCATTAAGCGAAGAAAATATTCTATTTGCAAGAACTATCATTAGGCATCAAAAATATTTGGGTCACCAAGTAAAGGAATTAGTCCAAAAAGTTTACAAATTAATAGATCCTGATAAATATTTTGAAATTTTAGACAATGTTTTAATTGGTTTTGCTCCACCTAAGTCACTGCAATTTGAAAGAGAAAGTAAGTATATGAGTGATTTAGCAAATTTAGTTGAGACCCTTGAAAGAATTGGAATTCCAAGAGAATGGTCAAAGAAAAAATATCTCAGTAATATTGACTGGAATGAAGTTAAGAAATATGAAATTGATACAAAGATTGACCAGAGTATGGGAACTCAACCAGATACAGCAATGGGTGATATGGGAGCAGGTGCTCTAGGTGGTGGTCTACCAGGAATGCCATCAGCAGGTGGTATGGGAGGAGGATTTGAACCTGGTGGTGGGACCACAGGAGGATTTTAAAAATAATGAAAAAGAAAGATATACATGACAAGATAATTAAACTATTACAAGAAGCTTATGTTGATGATGTTCCCAATGTTCAACCAGATAAAGAAATAAAAACTCATATGCCTTATCCGTTTCCAATCAATGAGGAAGATTGTGATTCATGTGAAGAAGTGGATAAAGATTTGAGTGAAGACTATCTTCAAGATGATCCAGAAGAAATTGACTATGAAGAAGGTGAGTTGGATGGAGAAGTTCCCGAAAAGGGAGCAGATAATTATGAAGAAGTTGATGAAGCAAATTTATTTGAACAGAAAAAACCAACAGATGTAGCAGCAGGAACTGAAGCATCACCTGATGTTACGACACAAACACCTTCTCCAGATCCAACAGCTAATCCAACTGACAACGAAGTGGATCCAACCAAAGTTGATCCCATGGCAGATCCAACAGCTGGTGGAATGACAGACCCCTCAATGGGAGCAAATATTCCAGGAATGGATCCAATGATGGGTGGAATGGGGGGAGAACCACAAACACCAAAAGATATTGGAAGAGTATTTGAACTAAAGAAGATTTATACTAGATTAATTTCTATTGAACAATATCTATCATTTACATCTGATGAATTTTTAATAAAACTAAAAGTGTATATTTCAAAAGCAGTTCAGTTATTTGAAACTCTAATCTTTAATATCCAAATATTTAAAGATAGAATAGATGACATTATCGTTATTTATTATAAATTTATAGATACAGTCTATACATTACTTAAAAAACATTATGAGAAAAAAGATAAAGAAAATAAGTCGGAGGAAAAATAAATGAATGCATCTTCTGCATTTATTATGGAGTCTGCAATATTTCAGGAAGCAAAAATAGTTTCTTCAAATGACCCATCAAAAGCAAGATTTAGAATGATTATGCAGACTGCCGATGAAGTAAACCAAAATAAGAGAATGTATCCAAAATCAGTTTTAAATAAAGCAATGGAAAATTGTAGAGAAAGAATGTCAAGAAGAGCAATGTTGGGAGAACTGGATCATCCATTCCCAATTGGAAATGATACATTTGATGGTGTTAGACAAACTACAGTATCTCTTAAAGAAGTATCTCATATGATTGTTGATTATGATTGGAGAGGAAACCATCTCATTGGAGAATTAGAAACTACTAATACACCACATGGAAAGATTCTCCTTGGTCTTTTAAGAGATAAATCTGGTGTTGGTCTTAGTATGAGAGGAATGGCAGAACTTGAAAGGGGTCCACAATATAATGTTGTAAAAGATCCTCTTTTGATTATTACATTTGACTCAGTATCTTTACCATCACATAAAGCAGCAGTTGTAGATTTCAATGAAATGAAATTTGAATCTGTAAATGTTCTAACTGAAAGTTGTGGGTTGATTTGTACACCTGATGGAAAATGCTTTCTACCGGAGTATTTTGATAAATTAGTTGAAAATAAAATCATTACATTTTTTGATAGATGGGTGTAAATATGAATAAAATAACAGAAAATTATTTAAATAAGATAAACGAAGGTGATCTTTGGACTGGAATTAAAATTAACGTTGGTGGTGTTTATAAAAGTTTTTATAACCAATGTACAATGAAAAAATGTAAAATGTTTGCGAATAAAGAGTGCAGAATATCATGTGATTTATATGCTTCAAAACAAACTCTAAATTATTTAAATGGTAAACTTAGAGAATGTAAAGATGAAAAATGTAAGCAATCTATTCAATCATGGATTGGTAAAATGCAAAATAAAGTTAAAACTGTTTCTACTTATGCTAAAACTAAAATGTAGGATTACAAATATATGAATATAACTGAGTCTTACTTAACTTACTTACAAGAACAACCAATTACAAAGTATATGTTACTAACAGGAGCAGATAAAGCATATAGAAGAACTTATCAAGCTTGTGCAAAAAGATGTAGTGTAGTTTCAAGAATGTTAAATACGAAATGTAAAATGGAATGCAAACAAGAAGCAGCTGAAGCAGCTGTAGATTATCTAAATAGCAAGAGTAGAGCTTGTGAAGCTCTTAATGATCCTGAACCATGTAAAGAGTATGTAGATAAAGTAATTTCAAGATATGAAGGTAATATTAATAAACTTAGGGCTAAAATTTCGTATCTTGAAACTTAGAAACAAACTATATATAAAATTTTTGTTTTAGAAACAAACTGAATCATAAAAAAATCTTTTAGAAACGAACTGGAAATTAATCATGAGAATTATTGAGAATGATTCCGTTTTTAATTTAGAACATAAACTAAAGAATGAAGAGTTCCTCTCCTTAGTCTTTTCTGAGATATTCAAGATTTGTTCTGAGGATAAGGAACTAGAAAAAGAAAGTAAATATCAGTTAGTAGAAAAATGTAAAGAGTTAGAAGAAAAGATTTCAAAACAGAATGGTCTTCTTTCTAAAGCAGAGGGTTTGAAAAGTAGTATAACTGAAAAGCTGTCTGCAATAGAAGATGAAAATCAGAGATTGAAAGAAAGATTACTTGAAATGTTGGGAAGTGAATAATGAAAATAATGATAACTAACATACCTGATATTTATACCGAAAACTTGGATAAATCCAAGATTGAATTAGCTGACAAAGTAGTTAGAAAGTTTTATCCTATTATTGATAAAGTTAATGATGATAGAAAGTTAAAGATTAAAAAATTAGAAACAGTTATAAAAAAGAATAAAGTTAAGATTAACAAAGAAAAAAGCGAAGTAGAAAGAATGGTAAATGAGTACAGGAGAAAAAGCAAAATAAAAACAATTTTAGAAAGAATTTCTAAGTTGGTTTCATTTGGCTTGGTAAATGAATCTACGGGAAAAAGAGAAATGATTTCGGTCTTGAGAAATATAGATAATCTTTCTGACGAAAAACTAAATTTATATTTAAATGAAACACTAAAGATTTTAAACAAACGATTTACTACAAAATTATCTTAAGAAGTTAAAAAATTTTAGGAGGACACTTAAAGATGAAAGAACTTTTGACTGAAGTCTACAGAACCGTAAAGAAGACTTCGGGCATCGATCCCTCGAAGCCTGGTAATCTAAAGCAAATTCTCGTTGACGATTCAGCTTTCAAGACTTATGTAACTGGTCTTGCTGAGTCAATCGAGAACAAAAAGGATCGGGAAACATTCACAATGCTCGCAGAGAACACAAGAATTAACCTTCTTGAGAACTCTATGTTCCAGATCAATCCTTATGAGAGTCTGACTCTTCCTATTCTCCGAGTATTCTATCCCAAGCTCGTAGCCAAGGAAGCTGTTACAGTTTCTCCTATGGATAAACCCGAATGTGTAAAGGCATTTATTCGGGCAACATTCTCACCTTCAAATAGTGTAACACAGTACGCAGCTCCTGTTGTTGGTACGGACATCTCCGGTGGTCCAAGTATTGGTACCCCAGTTACAGCTACTATGCCTGTTCCTTCTACTGCATATGACGTTCTGAACGTAGCTGGTATTACTAGTACTCAAGCTCACCTTGAGAGAGACTTCGAAATCACAGCAGTTAGTGCTGATGGTACTGCTTGGACTGATGTTTCTATCATTCCAGCTGTTGAAGGTCATTTTTCTTCTAGCGTAACTATTGGTGCTTCAAGTGATGTTATTTCTGGTATGGTTGATTATCTCAACGGTACTGTTGCTGTTTCTAGTGCAACTGGTCTTGTTACTTCAGTTCGGTATCAGGTAACTTGTTCACTGGAAGAGAACAGGATCAATCCAAAAGTAACTCTGACTGTAGATAAGGTTAGACTCTATGCTAAAGACAGACAGATCTCAGCGAACTGGACCATTAACATGGAACAGGACATGAGAGCCCTGTTCGATGTTTCTATGCAGGCAGAGCTTGTTAACCTTCTTGGTCAGCAGATTGCTCTTGACATTGACCGCGAGATTATCAATGCCCTTATTACTGGTAACCTCAGACTGAATGCTGCTACTCACCAAGGCTCATTCGACAGGACTCCTCCTGGTGGTTATACCTGGGGAACCAAATATTGGCATGAAAACATTATTCCTGTTCTGAATACTCTGTCAGCTCAGATCTATACTGATACAAATATGGAAGCTGGTAATACTATTCTTGCTAACCCACTCGATGTAGCTATCCTTGAGGACCTGCAAGGATTCAACTACACCGGTACTTCAAGTGCTGATGGTGACCTCGGTTATCGGTCAGCTACTGTTTCTGGTGGAAAGTGGAGAGTTCTTACCAGTGCTGTAGTTACTCAGGGAACTATGTTAATTGTTTACAAACCAGCTGAAGAACTCCGAAGTGTATATATGTATTGCCCATATGTTCCTGCTGTATTGCATCCATTCCCACTGGGCTACACACCAGCTCTAACCATTCTGAGCCGCTATGCGACCTCACTGATTAGAAGCAATGGTATCTGTACCCTTACAATTGGTGCATAAGTAAATTTGACGAAAAAAAATAGACCCAGGAGAGAAATCTTCTGGGTCTATTTTTCGCTTATTTGTTCAATAATTTAAATTTCAAATTTCCACAATCCCATACAATATAATATCCTTCTTTTGTTCTCAAAACTTTTTCTGGAATTTCTTTTGGTTCATCTGGTCTTTTTCTGAGATTAAATCTATGAATTCTTTTATATCCTTTAACATACCAATAGTTTATTCTCATTTTATTTTCTTGTTCAAATCCTAGTGTTATATATAAATTTCCATTACTCCATCTTCTATCTGCATAACTATAAATTTCTTTCCAGTTATATCTAGATTTAAAATATGATAGTAATTTTCCAGCAATCCCCTGAATGTGATAATCATAGTTGCTGCAAAATCTACTAAGTTCCCAAACTCCATCAACAACTTTAGATCCTTTTGATATATTTCCTTTTCCAAATGTCATAACAGAAAGTAAGTTATTATCATAAAAAGCTCCAAGAGAAACTGAAGCTATATCTCTCCCTTGAATATGATATTTTTCTAGAAAATTATTTTTTTCTTCCGCTGAAATTTCTCTAATTTCACACTGTCGTGCATAAATTTTAGATCCAGAAAATTTGTTTAAAATAACTTTTAATCTCTCTTTAACTATATCTTTTTTGTATATCCATTCATCTTCAAAAATTGTAATTAATCTATATCCAACTTTTTCAACCTCATTAACTTTATGAGCATGATACAATGGAGCTTTTATTTCTTTTCTTTCTGTATGATCTTCATTGTGAAACCACAATCCACAATATTCAATGCAAGTTTTTTCTTTATCTATTAAAATATCTATTTCTAAAGGAGAAATAAATGATTTTACATTTGTTTTAATATCTAGATGTAAATCATTTTTAATAAAATCTCTTAATTCAACCTCTCCTTTTGAATATCCTTTATTTCTTGGATAACATTTTGGACATTTATAACCTTGTTGTATTTCATTCCAAATTTGATTAAATATTTCTCCACATAATTTACATTTAAAATTATGATTATAATGTGCACCAAAATATTTCTCGTCTATAAATTCTAAATCCAAAAAACTAAGACAAAGTAGAATTTTTGGGAAACTTTTTTCAAGATTTCTTTGACTTAATAATTGTTTAACACTATCACTTTGAATTGGATATGGTGTTCCCCATTTTTCAATTGATTTTTTAATTTTATTTTCTTGAACTTCTTTATTTTTAAAGTGATGGTCAACACCATACTTTATCATAGATGTTTCTTTTCTTTTGTCCTGTGTTTCTTTTAGTTGTACCGCTTCAACTACTCCATATTTTTCTAAGTTATTTTTTTGTCTTTTTTCAATAACATTTCTACTACAAGTTGGTGCATTTCCACCATATTTTTCTAAATTTGTTTGTTTTGTTTTTTCAATATTATGATAATATTTATCACCATATCTCTCTAGTTTGGTTTGTTCTATTTTTTTAATTACTTCTGGATTTTCAGGTGGTGTATTATAACCTGTTTTTTTATAATAGTTTTCAGAACTTTTTTCTGAAATCATATTATAATATTCTTTAACACTACCATATTTTTCAATAATGGTTTCTTTTCTTTTCTTTTCTATTTCATTTAAATATTCAGGATCGTTTTCAATTTTTTCTTTTCTTGTATTTTTCTTTTTATCTTGGATAGTATTAAGAGAAGAAACATTTTCAACACCATATTTTTCAACTAATACTTGTTTTCTTTTTTCCTGTTTCACTAAACTATCTGGAGTAATTAATCTCTTCTTTTTACATCCATTACATCTAACTTGGTTTGATGAAGCTAATCCAACTTCAACCATATTATCACAAAAATAACATTTTATAGACTTAGTTTTATTTCTATTTGGTATTTGTGGAATTATTCCTTTGTCTTTACATTCTTGACAAGTTGTATATTTTGATGTATATTTAGAAACAAGTATTATATTTGAACAAGTAAAACATTTCATTTCTTTGGTTCTTGTTTTCATACATCTAAGTTCCTCAGTTAGTTTATTATATGTTCCAACAAGTAAAAAAAAAGACCAAGGAATTATAATTCCTCGCTCTTTTTTTACTTACTTTACTAATCAATTAAAACCCATGTTATTAACCAACTGAATACTCCCCAAAAGAGGAGTATGGGCCATTCATTTTTATTAAGGAAAAAACACATTGGGACAAATATGATAAGAAATATCAGAAGTGTTTTTCCCCTAGCTTCCCATCCCATTTGTTTTATGATATTACAAAATCTTGACATATTGAATATCCTTGAGATTAGTTAAAAATGGAACCAGTCGACATACCATAAGCGGGTATGCTCACTGGGGGTGTGTCGTGGTTTCGCAAGTCTAGTGTATCATTGGGAATAATACCGTGTGCTAGGCGATCCATCAAATTTCAAGAGCGCGACTGGTTCCATTTACTTTAACTGAATTCTTTACCAATCATATCTGTAAAATGAATTGGATAAGAACTCAACATTTCAAAAAATAGTTCCTTTGTGTAATGCCGATCATATTCATCCTTTATTATAGGATCAGGAAGTTTCTCGAGTTTTGATGTAGATATTGCCCAAGTAAATGAAGAGCAACTCTTAACACCAGTTTTCTTTTGAGCGGGGTTCTTATTAAATCCCAACTCAAGACCAGCAGATGAAATGCCCAAATCTTCTTTTTCTGGTTCTTTTCCACACTTAGGACATTTTGAATACCAGTTCTGTGGACCAGACGAATAATGGACTCTTTTCCAACCTGCAATGCAGAGAGAAACACCACAGTCGAAACAATACATTCCAGCTGCTGATCTCTTTCCGATGTGTTCCCCTGTTAGTGTATAAAAATTGGTTCCCATTTATAATCCCTCCAGTATCAGACTATCTCTTCCATTAATTCTTTCCATCCTTCCTCAAACAGTTGTGCAAAGTATGCAAGAATAACCAATGAGGTTGCTGCCAAAATAACAAAGACAGCAATAGGGTTGAATAGAATAATAGAAGATATGATTATTGAAATTGAGATCAATAAAGGGATCATTTTCAAGATTGCAAAAACTTTTTTCATGACCTTGACATTCTCCTTCTCCTTTCTGGAAGCGGAACTGTTCCTGCATAATGTCTAATGAGGACAGTTGTAATGATAATCCCACCGGCTAATGCAGAAATAGCAATGATACATGCATAAGCAAACATCTTAGCTCTAGCATCATCAACATCGTTAATGGCACTAACAATTGAACCAAAAGAGTCTTTGATTCCACTAACTGCACCATAAGTGTTATGAATTGTTGCGAATGTATTCCATGCTGCTGTTCCTACATTTGCAAGACTTCTTTCCTTAAACGCAGCAATCCAGGAATATACTGTAATGATATATCCTGTTCCCAAACAAGGAATGATGATGGTGAGATACCACATTGAAATAGAAAGTTTCATTACTTCAGGTGGAATATATTCTTGACCAGCAAAAAGAACAAGCACTATAATGATCATGCTAAATCCTATTGCTGCTTGAATTGCTCCACACCAGATGAGTAATCTGTAGAATCCACCTGCCATTTTAGATTCAACCCAGTTCTCTCCACAGACTTTACAGTTCCACCAAGAGATTCCAAGGTTAATAACCAGCATTACAACTAGAATTAAATGATTCATCCTTGCCTCCTTAAATTCCATCAGTTAAGTAATAAAGTCCGTATTCCATTTTCCATCTTTCGTATTCCCATCTCCTGAGACCTTCTCTTGCTGAAAGAATTTTCTTGCATGGATAATACCAACATTGTTTATCTGGGTATCCATAGTAATCAAATCTTCCATTATAAGAGCAAGTCAATGTTTCACAAATTCCTGTTGAAAATACACAGTTTTTATTTGTTGGGGTGCCACATTTATTTACACGTGCTTTTCTTTTAATTGAAGCCTCCATATGGTCTTGGCCTTTCTGTGTAATTGCATCGTTCTGGATTTTTCTGATTCAGTTTTGGAGTAATTGCAATAGCTAGTCTGTGGTAATCTGAATCATAATCATAATAATAGTAACAGTAAATATATTCACATCCGTCTATTTCTGTCACAAAACATGGAGAGCTTTGAACTTCTTTTTGTTTGATGCCTCTTCTTGCTTTTTCTATATCCTCTTTTTTTGCACAAGATATAATGACTAATAAAATAATTAAAAGTCCAATTATTATCTTTTTCATTTTTACCTCTGAGATTTTTTCAGTTTTTCCCATTCGAACATTTTTGCAGTACCAGATACAATCAATGTTCCATTCCAATTTGAAATTCTTGTAAAAATTAAATATATATCATTACCACCAACTGTTCTTTGTTGATAGTCATAATAAATAATATTTTTACAAATCCCATTATTGTTATCAGAACTCCTTGCTTGAGATTTGATAATAACTAATTCTCCATTATCCTTTCTTGACATCGCTTCATTTACAGGACCAGGTTTCCCAGTTTTAAAATCTGATTGTTTAAATGAATTTAAACAGGTCATATTTAGAGTATCATGTATATATAAATCACAACCAGAAAGGATGTGTGTTTCGGAAGGATAACGAAGATATATTTCCCAACAAAAATGTTCTCTAGCTCCAGAATGTATTTCATTGATGGATTGAACATAGACTACTGGAATGCATCCATTAAGAAATACAAGAAATATGAATATAATATATTTCCCCATTATAAACCTTTCTTTTAAAATTGGCAGGGCTGGAGAGACTCGAACTCTCAACCTATGGATTAGAAGTCCATTGCTCTATCCATTGAGCTACAGCCCTATTTGGCAGGAATGGTGCTCCCACGGGGAGTTGAACCCACGATTTCCAGATTGAAAGTCTGGCGAGCTAACCATTGCTCTATGGGAGCGGTTGGTGGGGGAGGGTGGAATCGAACCACCAAGCTTTCGCGGCTGATTTACAGTCAGTTGAGATCACCACACTTCTCAACTCCCCCACACATTTAAATTTATTCTTTCGGTCCACGTTTCTTGAAATCTTCCATGACTTCTTTTAAAACTATAGATCCTGCTCTGACAAATGCATGTTCAATAATTAATCTCAAGTCAGGACTTTTTATATTGAACTCAGAGCAGAACTTTTCCGCTTCCAGTCTTAAAATATTTATTGTATTTTCGTGTGCCATGCATCATCCTATTCCAAAAGCTATAGTGCCTTCAACGCATTTTGGTTTTTCAATTTTCATATACTTTTTCTTTTTTCGATCCCAATGGAACCATATTTCTCTTTCAATATGAGGATAAAGACCTTGCCATACTTCTTCGATAACAGCAAGATTATACCCACCACATTCATATATATCATTCCAATTCTCTTCGACACAAGTGATCGCATCTTCCAATCTAAAGAACCACCCAACAGGTCTATTGTTCATGAGGGCATAGAACCTTTTTGGTTCATTTAACCATCTGTCCGCTATGTGCATTGTGGTTACTACATAGATTGGAAGGATAGCAAACTTCATCATGCGTTTTGATTGTTCGATTTGTTTTTTTATGTAATCCCTATCCTTTAGGATATAAATTGTCTTCTTCTGCTTTTTTCCCATTACAACACCTTTCTCTTATGAACCTCTGACATTTTACTCCAGTCCAAAAGTTTCCTTCCAACCTTCGCATTTGGTTGATTATCCAACTTTACTGCATCTGCTGTGAAGTCAACTGTAAATTTGTTCACAATAGAACTTCCAATTCCCACCATGTCGTATGGAGCATCTGCTCTGTTGAAGAGTTTGAGTTTTTCTTCATCAAACCCTCCAGACACGACTATCTTTAAATCCTTGAGTCCGAGTTCGTCAAATGTTTCTCTGGCCATTTTCACCAGAGGATAATTGACACCAAACAATAGATGAGGATTCAAGGATTTGTCGATCAAGGATCCGGATGTGTCAAACCTCACACCAAACACTTTTCCTTTTCCAGATCCAATAACATGGTAGAGTTCATGCCGGTAATCTCGGAGAATTCTTTTGCATTCATCTACATTATCGAATTTTGCAATAGATCTTCCTCCCATCATATGTTTATGCAGAAATGCAGTGATAACTTTCAGAGAAGTTCCAATGCAATCATTATCCCAATCAACAAGAATAACTCTGTTAACTTTGGGATCAATGATTTCGTCAAACTTCAATGCTGCTTGTGCTGTGTCTCCCCAGTATGCTGCAATGAGAAGATGAGGAATAGTTCCGATTCCATTGTATCCCCAATATTCTCCATTGGCATCTGTGGACATAGCTTTTGCTCCACCAACTACACACGCAGCACCATCAGGAGCCTGACTTGTATAATGCCTGAAGCGAGCAGGGAAGAACAACAGGGACTGGTTATCCTTCAGGTGTGATGTTGCTCTGCGAACGCTTGTAGCGACTGCAGACATCTGTGCAAGGACTCCAAGAGTAGAGGTCTCAAGGTGAGCAAAATATTTTGGATTACCAATGATTCCGATGACAGGATCTTTTTCATCAACGAGATCTCCATCATGCATTGCCCAGATGTCCATCTCATAATAAGTTGATTTCCATAAAAGATCTAACTCACATCCTAAGTCATAGAACCTTTTAAGACTGCTGATATCACAATTATATACATCAATATCTTGCATATCTTGAAAAAGTTTCCATGCTTTTTCTCTGTCTGTATAGTAACCAGTGCATTTTTCAAATATGTCAATGCAATGGTCAATACCACAGACAACAATGTTATCTTTGCGAGGAAAGTATTGATAATAGACCTTCTTATCATAGTTGTCTTTCATCAATATTTCCTGAGTTCGCAAAAAATATTTGTCGGAATACCAACCAATCCTGAGTGCATGATAATTCATTTTTGGACGATTCATTTATCTAATCTCCCTTTTATTCTTTTTCAAGTCTTGTAATTGTTCATTTAGAATATAATTCTCTTTTAGTAATCTATCCCCTTCTTCTCTCATTCTTAGAATTCTTTCCATTAGAATCCTATTGTCATTTTCTGTTGATAGTCTAGCGTTTTCCAACTGGGTAATTTTTAACTTTAGATCTTTAACTTGTTTTGTGTCACCAAAGAAATTTAATTCTCCATACTGATATAATGTAAGTCCTATAAGAATTGTTATGCATAGAAAAATAATTATATGCCTTGTTTTCATTTTTATGTCCTTTAACTAAAAAATAAATATTGTAACTTATTAGTTCGTAAATGTTTGGAATGGGCTGGATTTGGTTTAACCTCGTCCCTGCGTGTCTTCGGCCACGCTGTTCGTAGGTGTATTCTTTACCAGCAAACCCGCTTCATCAGGATTTCTCCCTCCACGGATTATTTCCTTTTTCACAAGGGCGAATATCCCCTTTGTTACTTTGGGGCCCCTACCTAGGACTCCATTCCAAACATTTAACCTTAAAGTAAAAGGCTGTTGGGAAGGGATCTGAGAATGACCGCTATCTCTTCCCAACAACGTACTAGAAATCTCTGTCAATCGGAACGTTTGAGAACCTGAAGTTCCGATACCCCTCACCCTCAACCTCGCAGGCAAGATTGAGATCAGCAACTGTTGATCTCCTGACATCAAGAAAGAGAATCTTGAAGAGTTTTGCTTCATTACTCTTTACTGTGTCCCTAAAGAGACCATGACGAGTTGCTTTAACTGTTTGGGACCAGACTTTATTGTCATAGTCATCAATCATGAAAGAACCATCCTTCATAATATCGAAGTTACGATCCTTTCCCCAGTTAAAGACATTAATGTAACACGTGACGGACTTGTCGATATCCTTCACACACTTCTCGACCACAATCTCCCAACCGGAGTGCATCCTGGTGTTCATTCCTCTTGCCACCTTATATTTGATAGCATCTTTTTCAAGGTGGTAGTTATAGACGTACACCTCCTGTGGAGCTCTGCTGTTTGGATCGTCATTCCTTAAGCTCTTGTTCCCACCACAACCATGCATCAAAATGATTACGATTGCAATGGACAATGCAACCAACGCTCTTTCAAAAAATCTTTCCTTTTTCATTTTCACATCTCCTTGCCAAATGTGTTTTTTGTTAGAATTATTTTTCTTTACTTTTATTAGATATTAATATATATAGAATTAGAATCCATATCTAAGAGATATAATTTCATTATATCTCAAAAAATATATATAGATACAAAAAAAAAACAAAAAATGTTCAGTTCTTATTTCTTTGAGGGTTTCCCCTCATGATAGAACTGAATCTGAATAAAATCTTTGCCTGTTCGCGGTTGATATAGTTAATGATATCCCTTTCCCTAGAAAAACTGAAAACCTTGCCAGTCTCCATAGACTCCTCCTTTCCTGCTTGGATTTGATTTTGAATCATGAACCAAAAGAAGTTGAAGGTGAAATTCCAATTCACAACTCTATGGTAACATTATCAGGGGAAAGAGAAAATCAAAAACTATATTTTCTTTTCCCATGTCAAGGGTTAAAAAAATTGACACCGGAGCGAACTAGCGGTTTCCCTAACGCCCGCCCCGAGTGTCCTTATTTTCTTGAGTGTGGGAACTGACTTGGTTATTCACCTAAGACAATGCTCGCCAGTTCCCACACTACCAACAAGGATGAAAAGGTTATAAAATTTATGAGTATTCCTTTATTCACTAATTAATATATATAGTAAATAAAAGAATCTATGAATTAATATTCGTCTTTGAGAAGCCTGTGTTCCCAACCTTAGCGCGTGGTTCATAATAAATATTGTAAATTGCCTTATTTCCGTCTAGCTTCTTAAGCTCTATTCTGCTGTAATGTCGAATGTCACGAACTCTCCTTCCGTCGATAAATTTCTTTTCTTTCATTATGCTTCGTAGAGCATTTCCGAAAAATGTGTATGCGCTGATTCCCTCTTTCTTTAAAATTTCAGGTTTCGCTTCAATTTCTACCACAAACGGTTCTGCCATCTTGACTATCCCCTCCCAGATTAGTTTGTTTTGTTTACTATAATGCAATCAATGTAAGGGTATGAGCTTGTACTATAATAAACTTTTTTGATTCCAACATACTCAATATATTTCATGCAGTGTTGACAGGGTTTTGCTAATCTTAATTCCTCCTTTCTGTTTATTCTAATCACTAAAATAGATGTTCCTTTTAAATCACACCTAGCTTTGATTATTGCATCAACCTCTGCATGAACACTACCCTCCCATCGTTGGAATTGTGGATGAAGTCTTCTTATGGATTTTTGACATGTATTATGACCATGAGATAATATTTTTTTCTTGTCGAATATTATACATCCAACTCTCTGTTTGTGGTCTCCGTTTCTTGCAACTTTTATTGCGTGATCAATTAGAGAAGATCTTATGTTCATCATCTTTCTTCCAATGAGATTGTTCCTTGAAGAATTATGTATTTTCCGTTACTTTTAAACTGAACAAAGCCACCATATCTGTCAATTGCACACATATCTATCCTATATTCTTTTGCTGTTCCATTTGGAAGATATAAAGTTGCAATACAAGAGTCTTTTGATCCTGCAATAGAATCCATCTTTATGGGATATGTTTTTTTCTCTACAGTCTGACTTTGTTTTTCTATTTCAGATGGAGTAAGCATAAGAACTATTCCAGATATAATAAGAAGTGCTGCTGCGATTGAAATTATTATTTTAATTAATGTAATTCCTTTTTTATTCATTTTACACCTCTAAAATTTTTGAAGGAAGGGGATCTACTTACTACTAAAGGCAAAAGCCTACTACCAAGCCCCATCACTACAACCGGAAAAGAGGGCTCCGCGCGCTTACCCCGTCGAGGTACAGACTTCCAAAGAGTTGCTTTGGTTTGACCAAGTCTGCCGGTGTTTCACGTTAGTCTTCGATCCCCTTCCTTGACGAAAGTGGGGGGATTCAGACAAGTCCAAATCCCCCCACAAAATCCAACTTGATTTACAAGATCTTGTTGGATTAGTTACTTCTTTTTCTGCTCAGGCTTCGGAGCATTCTTCTTGTTCCACTTTTCCAGGTTATCCAGGAAAATGATGGTCAGGTGAGGATACTCCTGAGCAACCGACTGGGAATTGGCAACACCAGCACCAACAGTGGCACCGGCAAACTGCTGACCGCTGGAGCTAACAAGCTGCCCACCGATCGAAATGCCAATGTTCCACCCGAAAGCCTCAGCGCCTTCCTTGGCACCCTCATCCAGCACCATCACATACTCAGTACCGATGGTGTTGAAATTGGCCTTCATCGTGACGTACCACTCCTGCATATAGGAGGTCTCACTATCGGTAGCGTAGACAGTGCCAGCTGCAATGAGTTTATACATCTTCATTGCTTCCTCATACTTCATAGGAGGAATCACAGTAAAAGCCTTCGTGCTACCAACCATGTCCTCAAAGGGGAAGAACTGAAGCTTACCCTTCTCAGAAATGGTATTGTTCCAACCGATATGATTCTGAATCCTATTCAGGTCCTTCTCAGTCCAGCACGACTTGAGAGCCCACGGCTTGATGGTTCTGTTCCAGTGCTTATCCCTCCCAGTAGGCTGAATCTGCTGCTGAATCTGCGGACCCATAAGAGCCGGATAGTCAGGAGTCGTGGGAAGAACCTTATCAGACCCCTTGAACTCCTGCTTCAGATCAACGCCGGCCTGTGCACCAGAAACTGCAGCTGCACCAACAGCAGGAGCGGGCTGAGCAAAAGCAGTACCAATAGAGAGAACAAGAATAGCTGAGATGATTGCGATATATTTCTTCATTTGAATCTCCTCTTTTTAGTTTTATTTTTTTCTTAAAAATTTAATTCTTGGTGGGGGTTATATTTCTACAACCCCCACCATCTATCAAGGAGGTCATGCCAATGAGTCATTATTTGAAAGACTTGTAGTTATTGCCTACGGAACCACTGACGCTATAACCAAAGCTCTTTGCCGAATAAGACGAACCACCAACGTTAACGATGGAGGTGTTAGTTGCATAACCACCACCAAAAGTAGGAGCCTGATATGAGAAGGAGCTCATACCAGTGGCATATGCACCACCGTTAAAGGCTTCGGTCTGAACCAGACCAACACCCTTAACACCATCGTTACCAAAACCAAAGTTACCAGTTTCACCCCACGAGGACCTGTAAGGTCCAAAGGGATCGACCTTTACCTTGCTGAATCCAACGGTCATGGCAGAACCATCTGCATGAGCATAGGAACTAGAGATATAACCACCAGTTTCCTTGTCGAAGTCGAACTCCTTAAAACTGGCTTCACTTGCATTCCAAGCAACAGCATTGGCACCACTCCATCCAAGCTCTCCGGCACCATTCATCTGAAATGCAGTGCCCTTGGCAAGAGTAAATGACGTAGATTCATCAGGACATTTTGTCCTTCCGATTCCATTGTCACTCAGAGTTGCACCACCAGCCTTTACTTCAGAAGTGATCTTTGACATGGCAAACGATCCACTCTCAAGACCCTTATCATAAGTAAATGCCCATGAACAAAGGTGTGTGTCAACTTCCGCAAACCCAGCCTGACCAGCAAACCATTTGCCAGTAGCAAGATTGAAATTGACAGCAAACGAATTATCCCAACCACCGGTCATTGCAAAATCATTCAGACTGGAGTCGAACTTACCAAGAAGAAGATGACCATCGGCACCAGCCGAATAGTATCCAATGGCAATCTTGTCACAACTTCCACCACACCCAGGAGGGGTAACAGGAGGTTGTGTTGGTCCAACAAGAGTCCACTGACTTGGTTCACCAGGATGACTATCAAAATAATTGATAGCTCCTGTTACCGAATGCTTGTAATAACCAGCGCCCTCTTTGTCTTGACCAGCTGCTGCAAAGGCAAGAGATGCTGAAAGAAGAACAATCAGAAACGCGAAAAGAATCTTTTTCATTTTGAATCTCCTCATTCTGTAGTCTTTAAAATGACCTTTCTGGTATTAACAGAAATCCATCCTAGATTTCCCCCATAATTTTCCTCTTACTTGCATCACCCCCTTATAACAAGATTATATTTATTCAATTGTCTTCTATATATTTAATATGAGAATCATTTATGATTCTCTTCGATTTCAATTTGAAAAAGGGGGACCCTACTTAGACGATTCGTCTGGCAAGGTAGACGGACTGCCCTTTCAAATCCCCCTTAAATTTAGTTTCCCCCTTAAATTTAGTTACCAATTTTGAAATTAATAACCAATTACTTCTGCAATAATGACCACAGAAATTCCCATTATCATTATTACAGGTTTTGGAACTTTTCCATCAAGCAACACTCCTGTTGCAAATGCATATATGGTAATTAAAATATATTTCATATTGAGTTTCCTTTTAACGAAAAAACTACCCCAAGGTATCCATTCCTTGAGGTAGTTTCTTTTACCTCTCCAATTCCTGAAGGATGTCAATTGCAACATCATCAGGAATATCGGACTCGATGATTTCTAGATAGATTCGATCTACCTCTTCCTCATGTTGTTGAAGTAGAGCGATATCAACTGGGTTAAGGACGAGCGGGAACGGAAAGACCTTTGCCATTTCCATTTCCTCCAAAAGTACTGTTGAGTTGTTTGAGTTTCTCTTCGCTCCTCCGGATCTGATACATGGTCATCTTGGCGGAGTTGAGAGTTGCCATAAAGTTGTTGACATCATCTTCGGTGTTCAAAACTACAGGCTGAACAACGACTCCAGACGAAGTGACATTGATTTTGGATCTGAAACGTCCGTCGTCTACCATAAAAATCCTCCTTGCCGAAAGTAATTACTTCAATCCTACTTATTTAGTAATTTATATATATAGAATTTAGATCTATAACTGACTAATCATGGAGGATTTCTGACCCGTCTTTTTCCCTGTATTCACCACACCAGTCATTATATTGTCGTTTTATATACTCAGGATTTCTTCTGCACCATCCTTCTGCTGTATCTATTGGTTTATAAAATTGACATCCATCACACCGCTGCGTCTTCCATGCATTGTCCATGAAACACCTCAGTGATCGCTATTTACACGCAGAGTCAATCGTTTAATTCCATACTTAACGCAATCTCCAGTAACATATAATAACATAAGATGTTTAAAATAATCTGGTAAATCATCTGGTAAATCGTTTAACATGGATGTCCATGACTCAATTTCAAATACGTGTGTTGCAATTTGTTTTGCTTGCATTACTTCTGCTTGAATTCTCTGTGACATTGGTTTCCTGGATTTCCAAGTTTCGTATGCTTCTTCTAGAGCTTTTTGAGTTTTTAGATCAGTAGATTCTTTCATCCTTTCTTTGTGAATACGTTCTATTTCTTTGTCTTTTTCTTCATACCAGTATCCACGAGCATCAAAATAATCTTTCAAAAGAAATTTCATATCCTTTCGAAACTGATCTTCTGTATCAGCAGTACTCTCAATATACAATAAGAAACTAGCAGAAGAACTATTACTAACAAAGTCTAATCTAACCTTCATTAGTATCCTCCTCTTCCCTCAATTACAACGATATTGTCTGGAAGTTCTAAATCATTTAAACCTGAATAGCAAAGAGCAATTTCAGCAGTATCACCATCATCACTCGCAGACATATAATGAATGATTCCACCCTTATCGAAAATTTCTTTTATTCGTTTAAATTTTTCTGGTTCGTCTTCCTCCATGTATCTATATTCTTTTTTAAACTCTTCTAGAGTTTTGAATGTTTCTTCAATGATTGACCTTAAATCAATTTTCATTTTAACTTCAATTGGAAGTTTCTTATTTTTATCTACTGGAAACTCACCAACAATGAAGCTACTTGAACTACTGTTGGTCACGAAATCAAGTTTTCTTTTCATATTTTTTTGCCTCTTCTTCTAGTTCTTTGATTACGTTTTCTACATAGTTGTTATCAGAGTTTGGATATAGTTTAGAATATTTTTTCCATTCATCAATTTGTCTTTGAACTCTTGTTTTTATTTTTCCCTTTTGTAAATCGAAAAAGTTTTGACTAAGAGATTTTTTATACTCATCGTCGAAGTCGCATATTTCTCTAATATCAAAAGGTAAATCTTCCCAATGATGATTGTTACAAGTATCGACCCTTATGTTACCACTAGAGTCTCGATACAAAAAAGTTTCATAATTTGTTGACCAAGGAAAAACAATATTGATATTTGGTTCAACTACCTTTAGTTTTCTCTTAGCACTAGCTAACCATGAGTACTTCTTTGCTGTTCCACCAAAATATTCAATGTATTCTTTGACAACAAGATCAAGCATTTGAATTGTAGCTTCTCTGATTGTCAAATCCTTATCAGTGAATATAAAGGAAGAACTACTACTATTTGTTACAAAATCAAGTTTTGTTTTCATACACACCTACACGAACATTTGAATTTCTTTTTTGTTATAGTCTACAAAAACCAGATAGTCACCATATCCACAAAGGTAACCATCACTCACGCTAGCGGAGCGAATCAAATCTTCGATTTGTGTTTTTAAATTATAGAAATCATCAACAGTATTTACTTTTATATTTTTTGAAAATACTGTTGAAAAACCAGAATCATAATCAGTTATGATTTCTGATAGCAACGATGTTTCATTGTAATCTTTTCTTCTCCACTTAAGATATTTATCCCATAACTCTTCTGGTTTAGTTTTAAATACAGATTTTTTGAAAAAGTCTTTTACATCATACCCAGTGTGTCTCACTTTTCCTAGACACACCCATCTACCTTTTTTGATTATAACTTCTGCTCCGGTCATATACATCTCACTTCTGAATAGTAAATTCTACTCTCCTGTTTTCAGGATTCTTTTTGGAAATGGGTTTCTCTTCACCAAAGCCTTGAGTGATAATTCTATCTTCAGAAACACCACTCTTTACAAGAAGTTTCTTAACATAATTTGCTCTCAGTTCACTGAGATTCTGATTATACACAGCATCTCCCTGAGTATCAGCATGACCATCTACTTTAACTTTATAGGAAGCATTCTTCTTCATCCAATCACTGACAGTTGCGATCACTTCGTAACCTTCAGTCTTAGGACCATATTTGTTAAAATCAAAATATACTTTTTCCAGAGTTGGAATCACAACAGGAGCGGGTTCAACAACACGGGGAGTAGCAGGAGCAGATGGTGCAGCAGGAGAAACAGCAGGAGCCTTTTCTGCACTTCTTCCAACCTTAACTGGAGTGGGTTTTTCTTCTTTTGCACAACCGATAAAAGAGGCACCGAAAATAAGGGTGATAATAACAAACGCAATCGCCAGGATCCAAATATTCTTCTTCATCTTTCAATTCTCCTTTTCTTTCTTCTTATTAGCTAATGGTAGTTTTACAGACATTATTTTTTTGCATTCTTCTGAAATTTCTGCTTTGTGATTGCAATTTCTACATGAGAAAGTTAAAGCTGTGTGTTGTGTATTACATTTTGGGCATAAACTAAATCCACACATTTCAAGACCGAGTTGTCTTTTTACTCCTGACTCATGTCTCCATTTTTTCCAGTTGGGAGAATCCCAATCTGCCTCCCAACTCCAATCTTTTGGTCTTTGCCAATTTGGGTTGATATCGTCAGGATTTCTTTCCATATTTTTCTATCCTCGATATAATATATAATATTAGCCACAATATTGCACAAAATATCAATCCACCAATGATATTATGTACATTGAAGAAGTAACCAATTACTATTTTAAATGCTTCATACCATTCGTTCATAATTACTCCTTCTTAAACAAAACTTCTGATTCAATCCATAACATTTTTCCGGAGTGATTTTGTTCAAATTTTTCTCTTGAAATATGATATGGAACATCATGAACTCTTTTAAAACAAGAACAAGGGAACATCCAACCAGGTTTATCTTCTTCTAAATATCCTGCTTTGCATATTGCATGAATAAATGTCCATGCATCCGAACTACTCT
>Ga0079074_1016720_pt1 | contig 28057 bp, 43 predicted proteins | sample ADurb_Leu_01_Slu_FD_74547 | JGI IMG/M metagenome (GOLD analysis project Ga0079074, IMG submission 74547) | Active sludge microbial communities from Illinois, USA, of municipal wastewater-treating anaerobic digesters - ADurb_Leu_01_SludgeMetaT... | ecosystem: Engineered > Bioreactor > Anaerobic >... | reverse complement strand
TAGAAGAAAATGAAAAAAATGAAATAAATCCAAATATCTATAAAGATTATTCTAAATGCTTAGAAATAGTTTTAGAAACTATTGAATATGTATTAGACCATCCAAAAAAAGAAATGAAAAAGTTTAATCTCCATTGGAGTGCATAATGACAATATCATCATTTACTATGGAACATAGCTTCCTATCTAATTTTTATCCATGTCTAATTGAATTTGATGGTGATATATATCCAACCCTAGAGCACGCATATCAAGCAGCAAAAACACATGATCCTGATGAACGAAGAAAGATAAGAGAAGAAGAACGAACTGGAAAAGCTAAACAAATGGGTCAGCGTGTAACCATAAGAGAAGATTGGGAACAAATAAAAGTTAAAGTAATGAGAGAGTTATTAAAAAAGAAATTTGAAAATCCACAGTTACGAAAACTGTTATTAGATACATATCCACATGATTTAATCGAGGGAAATAATTGGAGAGATACTTTTTGGGGAGTATATAAAGGACAGGGAAAAAACATGCTAGGAATTTTATTAATGCAGGTTAGAACAGAACTTCGTGGAGAAGGATGGTAAAATGAACCAGGATACTTTATTTGAACTATACAGTTTGGAAAGAGAGTATCAAAAAAAAGTTTTTGGAGACTATAGAAATAATGATAGTCTTAATCTTGCTAGTTTTATAGTATTTCTTGAAACTTACTTGAAAAGAGCTAAAGAATCTTATGTTGAAAGTTGGTCATCTGAATTGCCACCATGGTTAATGGAGTGTACAGAATTTGATGACCAAGGAACAGCTCCAGTTAAATCATATGAATTTATTATAAAAATTATGGTTCTTGCAGGAGCGATATTAGAAACATATACTGATATCAAGCCCGAAGAATGGAGAAAAGATGGAATAAAAGATAAGTGGCGAAAGGAATAAAATATGGAAGAGCAAAAATTCATGGTAAGTGGTCAAGAAGAAAAAATTTCTGAAAAGAAGGATAAGGAAATTGTTCTTCCCCCAAAGGGGACCAAATTTATGATTATGGGACAAGAATATATTGTCACCTATGTGAACGAAGGAAAGAAACGGTTCACAGCAGAACCATGTGAAGGAATGTACTAAAAATTGAGGTGAAAAATGCACGAAAATCTACACGATATGATAGCAGAAGTAACTAAAGATTCAAAACCGGCTAGTATGGAAGAACTAGATTTATCTTCTGCAAAGAAAAATGATAAAACACCAACTGATACAAAAAAGAAAGAAGAGGAAAAAACATCTAGAATTGGTGTGATATCTCTATATGATTGGTTTGAGAAAAACAAAGAGAAATTTATTTCTCATATTAAAAAGGTAAAAGTTGAATCCAAAGATGTAAATCAAAAAAGAAACCTGGCATTTTCAGTTCTAGTTGGAAAAGAAGGAAGCTCAGAAAGAGATTTATTTATTATTAAACCAGCAGATCAAATTAAAGTTTTAGATCTTCCTGGTGTTGGAATGAATATTTATAATAATGGGTTCAGAATTCTATATGATGTTGGAAACTCTATTATTCTAAAGGCATATGGAATTAAAACCGGACTCATTATTACATATTGTTTAAATGTTGATGGGATGTTGATTCCCTATGCTAGTACAAAACTTAAGAAGAAAGATCCGGGTCTTGAAATTGTTGAACCAAATGTTCAAGAGATTGGAAGACGATTGGGGTTGAATACAGACCTTGAAAGTGCCATTCTTCTTTATAAGCAACTACAGAAATCTGATGAAAGAATTGTAAGCAACATGGATCTTTTGAAATGGTTTATTTCAAGAGAAAGAGGTGTTGTAGATATCAATCATTTCCTGCTGATTGATAAAGTTTTGATGTTTGTCTTTGCAGGATAAAATCATGAAAGGATGGGTGTGGTATATATATATTCATTTATGAGTGTATACCACACCCACAATTTTTTGTTATGGAAGAGAATGAACTATTTCCTTGCAATAAATGTAATGGTGAAGGTAAATTTTTAGTTCCTGGTAAACAAATAGATGAACATACTTATATGGCAGTATATAAAATTTGTGAAAAATGTGGTGGAGACGGAAAGTTAGATTGGGTATCAATGGCAATGGGAGGAAAGAAGAAAAATAAAAAGGAAGCTTCTTTTGATGATGAATTATTAAAAATGCTAGAAGAAGATACTTGGTATGAACAAGCTGAAATGCCAGCTCAGCAAGTAAAAAGGTTGAATAGAAAGAAATGACAGGTGAAAAATTTGTATGTAAAAAATGTAATGGATCTGGTAAAATAAATCATGAACCAGATATATATGTAAGTACAATATGTGGTGTGTGTGATGGTTCAGGATATGTAGACTGGGTTGAATATATCACTGGACGAAACAGAAGAAACTTAGAAAGGATGGCTGATGATTTTAAAAATTTTCATGACGAATACATAACCAAAATGACAGATAATATTGCCAAATCTATAGATGAAGAAATACTGAAAAGTCTAAGTGGAGCAAGTGGGGATAATAATGGACGACGGGAAGTATATATGCAAAAAGTGTCAAGGGACGGGCTTACAAAAGGATGACCAGTGCGAAAAATGCAAGGGGTTTGGCCATTTAGACTGGATAGACAACATCACAGGAAAAAGTAAAAAGAAAAAGAAAAGTGATATATCCAAATTGTTTTCAAGAAGAAGTGGAAGGATAAGAGTGAGATGAATGATGCGTGTTGGTTAGAAGAAGGACCATTTTATCAATGTTGCTGTAGGTGTGTAAATCATTTTCCTGTTATGTCACATCCATGGCATGATGGAAAGGATATAGATAACATAAACTCTTATGTTTGTGTATGTACAGATCTATCTGGAGAACATAGGATTGAAAAGATTTTTATGAGTTCAGAACACAGTGTTGGTTGTGAGTTATATCGAGATATAGATCCTCTATGGTATATAAATCATAGAGAAAATATTAGAAAAATGGAAAATAGAAAAAATGAATGAAGAAGGTTATCATATATGTAAAGTATGTAATGGTTCTGGAAAAGTTACTATAACCATTATAGATTATTGTATAACTACTCGAGTACCAATGAACAATAGTATTGTATGTGTATGTAAAGATTGTGGTGGAAATGGGAAATTGGACTGGATTTCAAATGTTAAAAAAGATAAAGCTCTACATGTTTATTCTAAAGTTAATTTTGGTTATGGAAAAGATATAACAAGAACGTTCTATCTTTCAAAACTGGTTTTAAAAGTTAAACCATGGAAAAAAATAACATTAGAAACATATAGAAATGTTCTTGGTGAATAAAATGAAAGTTGAATGCCCAAACTGTAAAGGAAAAGGTTGGGATGGTTATACTACAATAGTATTTAGAAATTGCAGAGTGGGACCATCAATTCAAGAATATAAACACAAAAAAGATTGTAAATTATGTAAAAATACTGGTTGGGTAGATTGGTTGACAAGAATAACAAGAAAGGATGATGGGAAAATTCCATTCTAATGGAAAAGCAAAAATGTGATAAATGTAATGGAAAAGGACATATTAAGAAAATAAATAGTATTTGTGGTTTGTGGTGGCATGTTAAAGAATCATGCCCAAAATGTAAAGGATTCAAAACCCTTGACTGGGTTGAAATGATTAAAGGGAAGAATTTGGAAGAACCATTTGAATCAAGTTATTACAGAAAGGGAACTCTAAGTTCTGGACCGAGGTAATTGTTATATGATGACACAAAAAGATATAGATGAAAAAATAAGAGTTAGAGATAGTCATAGAAAATGGCAAAGAGAATATGGACTTGTAGAATGTAAAAGATGTAGAGGAACAAAAGTTAAAATAAAAGAACAATCAGAAAAAGTTTATCCAGGAAATATATATGTTAAAGTAGAACTAGAACATTGTGGTTGGTGTAATGATGATGGAATGGTAGATCCATGGTCAGAGTTGATGGGGAAGAAATGGTATGAATACGTTCACAAAATGTACTAAATGTGATGGAAAAGGAATAATTACAGTTAAACCACAAAAAGGAGTCGATCTCCCTTTTCAATTAGATATATGTGAGTTTTGTCATGGTGATGGAAAAGTTGATTGGGTTCATCGAATTGTTGGAAAGGGATCTCTAACTTGGGAACAAAAATATGATATATGGAGAAAGTTAGATAAACTCACAAATTGGGTTCCTTGTGTAGGGAGAAAAAAGAAGAAATGAACAAATGTAAATTCTGTAATGGTAATGGATATCACGAAGAAAAATTTAAAAGAAATGAAGGTTTTATTGGTTTATTAAATGTCTATGATATTATATGTGAAAAATGTCATGGAACTGGAGAACTAGACTGGATTGAAGAAATTAGGGGAAAAAGACTATCAATAGCTAAAAGAATTTTATCACAACATAAAATTCTTGAAGAACTAAAAAAGCGAGTAGCAAATGAACATCAACAAAAATTGCAAGCTTTTTATGAGGGATGTGTACCTGTATGATATTTCAGCTTGTCATTACACAATCATGCAGAATCTAGGATTTGATCTTTCAAAGATAGATAAAACTAACAAGGAAAAAAGAAATACTCAAATTGGATTATTAATGAGGGATAATCCAAAATTGACAACTATCTTAAGATCAACTACATCATCTCTTATAGATGAGTATCTATTACGAAACAACATAACAGAAGATGATTTAATCATAAGGCAATACGACGGTGTGATTACAAAAAAACCAATAAAAGAAATAGTGAATCCATCTATGCCACTGGAATTGAGATCTATATTTCAAGTTATGATTATCTCATTTAATAGAAGCATGTATATTGCAAATGATGGAAAAGATGTTGTAATAAAAGGTGTTCCACATAGATACGAATCTATGGATAAAATATATAAAGAGATTGTAAGTATAAATTATCTAAATAAAGAAAGTGTTTTCAAATCTCTTCAAAATATAAAAGATAAAATTTTATCTTCTGATGATTCATCTTTATATTCTATTCCAACATCAGAAGATAAGTATGCAGTATTCTTTAAACAATATGGACAACTAGAAGTATCTAAAAGCATGGCAAGAATAATGGATACAGATGATATAGATAAAAAATATTATTTTTCTTATTACATTGAACCATTTACTAAAAGTATAACTGTGGAGTTTGTATGAAAAAAGTTAAGAAGAAATATGTAGGAAAAGTTAAAAAGGGTCTTTTAGCAAAGTGCCCTACTTGTAAAGCAAAAGGATATACAGCAAAGGTTTTAACAGAAAGAAAACAAACTTACAATGTATCTCCATCTCCAGAAGGAGAAACAATAACAAGAAATTATTATGAGACCAAAAAGATAATATGTGTAGAATGCAAAGGAACAGGAGTAATTCTCTGGATAGATCGAATTATGAGAAAGGTATAATATGGGAAAACTCAAATACAGAACTAAGAATGGAGAATTCTTCAATTGCCCAAAATGTCATGGATTTGGAAAATATAAAGTAAAGATAGGAGAAAGAAAAAAACAAATTTTTGTTAAAGGAAAAATGAAATTTAAATATATTCCAATAAAAGAAAAAAGATATTGTTTTGTTTGTGATGGAAGTGGAAAAGTTAGCTGGCTAGATAATATTTTGAGAAAAGTTAATGCTGGGGAATAAGAAATGGAAAAAAATTGCCAATACTGTAATGGTTGGGGTTGGGTAAATTCAAGTGATGGTTATACAGCAATGACATCTCTTGAAGATTATTTAAAAGGTCGTTATAAAGCAGTTATGTGTCCAAGATGTCTTGGAAAAAAGAGAGTGGATTGGGTTGAAGAAATAATGGGTGTAAGGAGGCTTCCTGTAAAACATGAAAACTATTGATCTAACACTACTAATTCCAGAGAAAGATGAGATAACATCGTGTTACAAAATGGGGCTTAAAAGTCTGAATATAAACGAGATTGTCCTCCCCATATTTGCAATTAGAATTGATAAAAAGGATATATTCCTTGAAAGATTAAAAGATGAGTTTGGGACTGATTTCAAAATTGAGGATTTGTCAAAAGAACAGAGTGATATTGTAAATGTAAAAATTTATCATGACTTTTTGAAGGGGTAACTAAATGCTAAGAGATGACAATATCTTGAATATAGCAGGTGGTAAAATAAAGCCTCTGGATCTTCCTGAGAATCCCTATCTTCTAGTCAATTTAGATACAATGTATCTTCAAAGTGATTGGACTAATGGATTTGAAGAAGATCATGAAGAATGGAAATTAGCACCACAATTATCAAAACCTCTAATTACATATGTAAACATGGATGCATATGAATTTCTTGAAAAATATAGAGTTAAATTTGATAGAATAACTATCTATAGATTTATGGAACATATTCCTTTGGATAGACTTCTCTATTTTATTTATCTCTTATCTACAGCAGTTGAGATTGGTGGTTATATTGATGTCATTGTTCCAAACATTGAAATTCTAGCTAAAAAGATTCTAACTGAAAAAGATATAGATGTTGGTGCATTTCCAGCACATGATATTTTAGTAACAACAGAAGTTGTAAATGAATCAAGTTCACCACATCTAAGTTTGTGGTCACCATTGAGAGCAACATATTATTTTGAATTAGAGGGAAGATTTGTAGTTGAAAATATTGTTACTCCATTTGAATTTGATGGAAGAGGAATCTATATGAGATTCCATGCACGAAGGATAAAATAATAATCAGGGGTCATCTAATGGTAGGATATTGGACTTTGAATCCAATAATCTAGGTTCGATCCCTAGCCCCTGAAAGCAGATGTGGTCGGGTAATTCAAATGGTGAGAATAGGTGACTTATAATCGCCCTATGGAAGGTTCGATTCCTCACCCGACTACAATATTTGAGGATCATTATGAAAGTATATCTAATATGGAAATCTGCAGCAGACTATGGAGATGTTTTAAGAATAGCTGGAAATCCAGTAAAAGCATGGCAATTAATGAAAGAAGAAAGAGATAAGTTAATTCAAGAATGGAAAGAAATGATTGAGTTTATAAAAAGAGAAGACGGAGTTGAAGATATTGGAATTGAAATGTATGAAAAAATGATTCAAAATTTATCAAGTGATAACTTTGAAGAGTGGATTAACTATCCTCACGATACAATTAAACTTAGAGAAATGGAGTTGGAAGAATGACCATATTAACAGTAACATTTATAATCCAAAATCCGAAAACATTGAATATGTTTTCTGGATGGGGATTTATAATCATGTTATTTCTTATTGGAAATTATTTAATGATAAGATCATTTAGAAGAATATGGGCACAACGATTAATTGGTAGTCATAGAGAAGCAGTTGATAACTATATACTAAAAGCAATAGATGAAAAAGATCCATGGTTGATTAACTTATTATTTACTATTGATCCTACTGGAAATGTTCCTCTTTATAAAATCTTTTATAATTGTATTTGGGATTATGAAAGAATTATAAAGGACTATTCAGTTTGGAGACTTGATCAAATGGTTACCAACAAAGAACTCTTTTACCGAGTTTATAAAAAGGATTCTTCTGATGAAATCAAGAATAAAAAAAATTGTGTTTAGAATTACATATATTATCCCAGTTATAATTATTCATATAATGTCTTTTAGTAAAATATTAGGAGAAGGATTTACAACTTATTTGTTTCTTCTTAATATTCCTTTATCACTTTGTTTCGGAATTGCTGCAGGAGAATTGGTTTCTGATATTTTGGAATTTAAACGTTTCTTAAAACAAAGAAAAAAGGTAAGATTGATGGGGCTAGATGTATGTCCAAAGTGTCTTGGTGTTGGATGGTTAGATTGGATTGAACAGGTTGTAGGAAAAAAAGAGGGTAGAAACACAGATGGCGAAACGAAATAAGACTATTGTCGTAAACATTAAAAATTATCCTAAAAAAGATTACGTTTATATCGGAAGAGGATCTCCATTGGGTAATCCATATATCATAGGAAAAGATGGAGATAGAGCAGAAGTTATTAAAAAATACGAAAGAGATTTTTATAAAAAAATAAAAAATGAAAGATTTAAAAGATATGTATTATCTTTGAAAGGTAAAAAATTAGCCTGCTATTGTAAACCAGAAAAATGTCACGGAGATATAATAGTTCAATACTTGGAAGGAGAGAATAATGAGGAACAACAGAAGAGTTGTGAAGGGCAAGGTTGGTGACAGAGTAGGTTATATCAGAAGAGATTCTAGCACTTTTTTTGGATCTGTAATTTGTTCATCTGGAACCGGAACTATTTCAAGAATTGAGTTGGATGAAATGTTTCCAACAAGATACTACATCAACACACCACAAAAAACTATTATATGTTGTGACAGTGAAATAACAAAAATAATCTGACCTCCTGTTGGTAGCCCACCAGTTATCATTATAAGATGCTGGCGGGCATTTTTTCGTTGGAGTCTAAAATGAAAAAAATAATAAAAAATACCATTATAAATATTCTATTGATATCACCATTATTTATTTTGATGTATATACAAAGGAATCATCCATTTATGGGATTTGTATATGCTGCACTTTTAATATCTGGAGGTGGTCTAGTTATATGGGGATTAACCAGAATTGTAATGGCATCAGTAGAACTATATAAAAATTTATCTTATATGTATGACACATGGAAAAAATCTCGTAAAATAGTAAAACAAGATGATAGATTAGAAATATGTAGTAAGTGTAACGGTAAAGGGTATACATTTTGGATAAACAATATTAACGGAAAACCATCATAAAAGGAGAATTTGATTATGGGTTTTGCAGAAGTAGCATTGGAAAAAGGATTAACGATTCCTGAAAGTGGTGTATACGAATATGCTGACTCAATAAGCTGCATTAAATATGAGCAACTAACAGCAGCAAGTGAAGGAGAAATTCCTTATTACGGAGTATTTGCAAAACCACTTGGTGAAAACCAGGAATATAGATTTGGCGGATTTGTTTCAGATCTATATGATTTTGAAGGAAACGACATCATGATAAATAGAATTAAACAGTCTATTTCTGATGTTGCAGTTCCAATTTTTCAAGAATCACATTATATGAACTGGCCAAGATATACATCAATGTCAAAAGAAATCATCATTCAAAATGCACAATCAGATCCAAGAGTTGGTGATATTTATCCTCACATTGCTGTAAGAAATACATATGATGGAAGAGGATCGAAAGAGGTTACTTTTGGTCTTTCCATGTATGAAGCTGGAACTAGAAATAGAATTTATGGATTTACATTTTCTCTATGTTCCATGAAACAAATGCATCATGAGCATGCACGATCTAGAATCGCAAGTAATATTGGTGGTTATCTCCAAGCATTTTCATCTAACATTAAAGATCTTATTACAGCTAACTTTGGTGCACAGGTCCAAGAGGATAGTCTTCTTTCTCTTCTGGATGTTGTTGAAAAGATTGGTAAAAGGAGAAGAGAAGAAGTATCTACATATTTAGCAGATCTGAAGAAACAAAATTCAAATATTACTGCATGGGATCTATTCCTTGCAATTACAAGATTTTCAACTATTGAGAAAAACCTCAATGCAAAACTTCTCATGGAAAACATTGCTGAGAGAGTTCTAGTTCTTCCAGTTGAATTGGAAAGAGCACTGAAAACTCTCAGATCAAGGGGACGATAAGTTCCCAAAAAGAAAGACCCGGTTCCCTCTCTTTCCGGGTCTTTTTTTGTTTATTTTTTAGAACAAATTATAAATACATGTGGTTTATACAGGAGGAATTAAAATGAAGAAAGTTAATTTAGTATCAAGATTTCTTGAATATAGATATATTTTTGAACAGGATGTCCCTGCTGGTGTTGGAAAACACAAAGGAGTTCCTGATGAAAAGTTCGATTCCAAAGAACTCGCAATGGGGATTGATGTAGAAAAAGAACATACTGACAATCCTGCAATTGCAAAAGAGATTGCAAAAGATCATTTGGCTGAAATTCCTGATTATTACACTAGGTTAAAGAAAATGGAAGAGGAAGGAAAAGCAGCACTTAATACAAAGGGAGAATAATCCATGCCTGAAGAAACTCAGGAACGTCGAACATTTACACCAACTCGTGGATATGATATTCAACTTATTATAAAAGATAAGGATTATTCAGCAGAGTTAGTTAATATTAAAATAATTTCATCTATTATAACCCCATATCAAACAATAACACTAGATTTATTTGTAGATGAAAATGATGTAATTTTGAATAAGTTATATGGGCAGGATCCAATAAAGTTGAGAATTAGTTTATTGAGTAATGTTATCCAAGGAAGTTTAGAAGATATTAATTTTGATTTGATGTATCTTACATCAAAGTCTAATTTCTCTCCAAAGACCCAAATGTCAGAAGGTCAAAAATCTCAGTCTGAACGAGGTCAATTATCTATTGTAACTGTGTGTAGAGATGCATATAAAACAATGACTACTATGGTTACAGGGTTATTCTTTGAAAAGAAAGTCAAAGATATAATAGAAGAATTAGCTTCCGAGACTGATACAGATTTAGAATATGATCCAACTAATAATAATGAAGAACCAATAGATCAAGTTCTAATCAGACCAATGACTCTTTATAAGAGCATAGAATATTTAGATAATACATTCGGCTTATTTAATGGAGCATCAAATCTTGGTTTTTGTAACTTCGAAAATAAGTTACAGGTTTTAAATTTGAGTGAAAGAATGAATAAGGATCAGACTTTTACTATATATGTTTTAGCTACAGATAAAAAAGAACGAGATGCAATAGATAAAGATGTAGATGGAAAAAATTTTTATACATATGATACGGTAGATAACTCATATAATGCAAACACTAAAGTTGCACATATGGCTCAAAATATAAAATATGTTGTTAATCCAAAAGATACACTATATCACATTGTTGAACATACAGTGGATGATTTGTGTAAGAATTCTGCTGCTGTATATCAGAGCAGAAAAGATAATCAACTAGCATTGAATATTGATGAGAATGTTTCTAGAACTCAAGTGAATTCATATCATATTGGATATGAAAAAAGCACAGTTTGGGCAGTAGCAAGGGATGCTAGAAAACTAGTTGCTCTTGCAAATATTGGAATAAACATTGAGAAAAACTTGAAAATTTTAAATTTAATGAATGTAGGAGAACCTGTTAAAGTTGTTACTAAGACTTTGGAATATGTAGACCTATCCGGAAAGTATATTTTAAAGTCATCAGAAATAAATTTAAACAGAGGAAAAGATTGGCAATCAACAGCAAGAGTTAATTTAATGAGAACTAATAAAACAATTTAATGAGGATAAAATGAAAAAGCTATTCCTATCTATCATTCTAGTTCTGCTATTCTCAACATTTTCATTTGCTAAAACTATCATTATTGATATTGGACATACAGTAGAGAAACCAGGTGTTATAAGTGCGAGGGGAAATCCCGAGATTATATTTAACTATTTAACTGGAATTATAATATCCAAAAAACTTGCTAATAAAGGATTTGAAGTATATTTATCAGCAAACATGGAACTATCAGATAGAGTTAAAAAAATAAAGAAATATAATCCAGATATGGTTATATCTATACATCATGATTCTGTCCAACCACACCATTTATCAACATGGAAGTTTGAGGGGAAGGAATATTATTATTCAGATAAGTTTAGTGGATTTTCTATATTTGTATCTAAGAAGAATGACCAGTTTAAGAATAGTTTAAGATTTGCCAATTTATTGGGGAGATTTATGACCGAAGCTGGACTATATTCTACATATCATCATACAGAACCTGTTAAGGGAGAAAATAGAGAACTACTAAATAAAGAATATGGTGTATATAGATTTGATGATTTAGTTTTACTAAAGTCAACGTATCCTGCTGTTTTATTAGAATGTGGAATTATAGTTAATAGAAGTGACGAACTAACTCTAAGAAGTGATTACATAGTCAATATTATCTCTGATGCTGTTTTAAAAGCTGTAACTACTTATTTTAACCATAGTCTTTAGTATATTTTAGAACAAAATATAAATGTGATACAGGAGGTTTGCACTCAAATTGCAAGCTCAATCTATTAACCAAAACATTCAACGAGCTAAGAATATTGCGGAAGAGAAGGTCCAAGAGTTTATAAAATGTAAAACTAATTTTGATTACTTCTGCAATAGCTATATATACATTGAGCTTCCTGGTGGTGATATGCTTCTTCATCCATATCAGAAGCAGAAGGAATTATGTGAAACAATCCAGAAGCATAAGAATGTCCTGGTATTGAAATCAAGACAGATTGGAATTTCAACTGTTCTTCAAGCTTACTGTGCATGGTTAACCAATTTCTATGATAACGTCGTTATTGGTATTATTTCAAAAGACGGAAGAGAAGCAACAGATTTTGCTAGATCAATTCGTGGAATGATTGAAAAACTCCCTGCATGGATGAAACCAAAAAAGGGAGCAAGTGGTCCAGGATTTGATAAGTATACAGAACAGTCATTCATTTTAACTAATGGATCAAAGGTATTTGCAGCTACAGTAAACCCAAAGGCACCATCTAAGACTCTTCGTGGTAAGGCTATTACATTCTTGATTATCGACGAAGCTGCATTTATTGAGTATGTAGAAGATGCATGGACTAGTATGGTTCCTGCTCTTGCAACTAGCCAGAGACATGCTAGACAGAGAGGAATTCCCCACGGAACAATCATTCTCTCTACACCAAATAAAACAGTTGGTACGGGAAAATGGTTTTATTCTAAATATATGTCTGCTTGTTCTGGAACTGATATTTTCAAACCATTTATCATTCACTGGAAGCAGGTTAAAGAATTAGCTGGCGATCCAGAATGGTATTCAAACCAATGTAGAATGTTTGATAATGATCCAAGAAAGATTCAACAGGAGCTTGAACTAAAATTCTTGCCAACTTCTGGATCGTTCTTCGATGAAAAGACTTGTATGGTTTTGCAAGAGCTTGTTACAGAACCAAAAGAAATATTTAAACTATTTAATGGTGAAGTATGGAAATTTAAAGATGCTGAACCAGGAAAGTTTTATCTTATTGGAATAGACACAGCTCCTGAGCATGGAGAGGATAAGTCCGCTGCAACTGTTTGGGATTTTGAAACTCTTGAACAGGTTTGGGAATATCAAGGAAAATGTAAAGTAGAAGATTTTATTAAAGTTATAAAGTATGCATGTGGAAATTATCAGAACTCTATTATTGTTGTAGAAGATAACTCATATGGAAACCAGGTAATAGAATCTCTCAATTCAAGTGAATATAATCATATGTTATATAAGCAAAAGATTGGAGATAAAATAAGACCAGGTCTTAACACGAATGTAAAAACAAGACCATTAATGATTGATGCACTATATTCTTATGTAAGTCAATTTCCAGAGATGGTTAAATCAAGAAGACTTGCTCTTGAGTTAGTTGGATTGATAAGTAAACCAAATGGAAAAGTTGAAGCTGATGTTGGGTGTACAGATGACATTGCCTTATCAACAGCAATGGCATTTTACGTTAGAAAATGGGATCCACCATTATCAATTAACTTACAGGGTTCAGAAGCTGGAGATTTCTTAAAAGAAATCATGGGGTTAAATACTGATAATCAAAGAGTTAGAAAACCAGATATGTTACCAGAAAATTCTCAGATTATGAAAGATATCAGAAAGAAGGTTGAGGATGGAGATGTTAAAGGATTTACAGATATCTTAGGAATGTATAGGGGATAATTATTAATGAGTATAATGAATGAGTTTGAAGTTGTTCCTATTCCATTTATAACTTATCCAGTTGCAAACTTCGATGGTTATAAATTATATGGATCCCCAGTTTTAAGAAGACAATTCTTAAATGCGATGGCAAATATACCAAAGACAAAACCTGTAATTAGCACAATAAATTATTTGGTTAATAATAAAATTATAATTCCATGTATAGTAAAGAAGGGAATATTTGATTACATAAAATACAAAACAATAAATCCAAACCAGAAATTTGCAGAATCAATTCCCGTTTTGGGATTTTATGATAGTAGAAATAAAAAGGTATATGTAGTTACTAATAATAACCATGTATTTTTTGAATCTGATTCAAAAGCTCTTTTGGCAAAATATACTATTCATGAATTAATGCATAAGGTAGCTGAAGAGGATCCAAATTTTTTAACAAATTATAAAGATGAATTACAGCAGTTCTATTCAGCAATGTTTACTGAAATGTTTAAGTTGAAAAATAAAGTTGATGTTATGCCAATAGTTACATTTATATATAATATGGAAATGACTAATTATTATACAATGGATAAATTTAAAACATATTATAATTTGTTAGATTCAACCTTTAAAAATCATACTGGATTGAAAAGAAAAGAATATGAGAAAATGCTGAATGATTATATGCTATCTGCAAAAGTTCTTCTTTCTGGAGCAGGAGGATTCAAAAAGGCTGCAAATAATTTTGGTCATGTTTTAAATCCAATTTATAAAGCTTACAAAACTGCGTTTGGAATAAACTTGAGATATCTAGTAATTCAGGAACTTATAATTGTTTCAGAAGTTATATGTATATATTCTGAAACTAAAACAAATAATAAAATATATAGTTCAATAAAAAATCTAGTGAAGTAATTTAATGGAGATTAAACAATAGAATGGCACCAAAGGATAAAACTCCAAAGGGACCTCCTAGGATAGATAGATCAAAACAAATAAACTCAATGTCCAAGGTTATGCGAGATGCGAGTGAAGCGACGAAGAAACAGCAGCAAATGTCTAAATCCATTAATTCGTTAATGGTTAAACAATTAGAAGAGCAAAAGAATACAGCAAAGAATAAGAGAACTCCTTTAGCAGAGAGCAAAGATGTTAAAGAGATACATAATTCTGTAAATGAGATACTTAAGAAATTGGGATATGTTGTTGATAATCTATCACAAGGAACTAAAAAGATAACCCTTGAAACAGCAAAGGCAACAAAAGAAGCAATTGCAGAATATGGAAGAGCTGTAAGTTCTGATATTAGTGTAAATAAACAAAATATAGTTGCAATGGCAATTGCTAAATCATCACCAATACTCGGGTATTTTACGTCTAAATTTTTTGAAACTACAATCTTTAAAAGAATGGCAGAAAAGACTAGACAGAAATTTCAAGATATCTTCTCTGGTGTTGGTGATAAATTTAAGATAATGTTTTCCAGAATGATTGATGGTTTTAAAAATTTCTTTCATATTGGAAAGCGTGGAAGAGAAAGGGGAGAGGAAGCAAGATTCAAAAGAGTTCCTGCAATGCAGTCTGGAGGTTATGTTGAAAAAGGCGGTCTTGCTAAACTCCATGCAGCTGAAGTTGTAGTTCCAGTAGAGAAGTTTTTGAAGACTATTAAAGAATCATTCACTCTTGCAAAAGAAGATAATAAAAGAATCATAGAAGAGTTGAGACTTCTTCGTTATGGTCTTCTTGGATTTATGGGCGAATTTCAAACCAGACTAGTAAAGACATTTATGGATTTTCCTCTTGTTAGAAAATTAGCTGGAGTTTTTAGATCAGTAGCAGCAATAGGAAAATTCTTTACATATGCAAGAGGAAAATATAGAAGAATGCTTCCAACAACAGGAAACCCTCTTGGTATAATTTCTGGAACATTGGGTTTAATATTTACTCAAGGAATGTATAAGCTTGATGTAATAATTCATCATTTGGCTACTCTTATTAAATGTGTTTGCGGTGCTTCACCAACACTTCCAAATATTGGTGCTCCAACTACAAAAGCTGATGATTTAAGAAATTCATACAGATTCTTCGGTGGGTTTAGTGGAATGTTGGGAACTGGAAAAAAATCTGGTGCAGGACTTAAAGATAAAGCAATAGATGCATATGGTAATGCAAGTAAAAGAGCAGTACAAACAAAAGAGAAGATGATATTAATGGCAAATAATCCAGAAGAAGCCAAAGAAATGATGGCATCTGTATATGGGAGAATAGGATCTTGGTTTCGTTTAAGAAAACAAAGATATGATGATAAAAAAGCAGTAGAAAAAATGTACGGTGTCGGATCTAGTGGTACAGCTGCAAAAGAAAAAGCAAAGGGTATTTTTTCAAATGTTTTAAGATTTGTTAGTTCCCCACAAGAAGCAACAGCAATGGTTTCTGCAGCTGTTGGTCCTGCACAAGCAAAAGCGTTAGAAGCAAAAATTAAAGCTGAAGAAAAAATATCAGGATTTAGAAAAGGAATTAAAGAAAAGGGTGAAACATGGAAAGACTTCTTAAAAGGTGGACCAAAAGCTGTAGGTAAAAAGTTTGATGGTTTAAAAGATAAGATGGATGCTGTTGCTAGAAATACCAAACAAATAGCAAAAGGTATGTGGGAATGGACTAAGTTTTTTATAAAGCTTCCATTTAAGTTAGCATTCTGGACTCTTATAACACTCCCAAAAACTCTTTTCAATAGTATGAAGTGGTTGGTGAAAAATATTGGTGGAACATTAATGGATCTCTTTATGATGTTCATTATGCCAGCAATATCATCAATTGGAAGTTTGATTGGAAAGGTTTTAGGATTCCCATTTAAATTGGCAGGAAGAGGTATTGCCGGAGCTGGAAGAATGGTGGGTGGTGGTTTAGCTGGGATGGGAAGAGGATGGGCTAAAAGAGCAGGTGGAGCAGGAAAAGCAATGCTCGGTGCTGCTGGAGGTTTAGCTGGTGGAGCAATGGGAGTAATGGATGCACTTGATGCAATGAAAAGTGCTAAATCTTGGGGAGTTAGTACAACTGCTGCTGCAGTCGGTGGATTCCTTGGTGGAAAGGGCGGCGCCGAAGGAGCAATGGAAGGTGTTGCAAAAGGTGCTGGTCTTGGAATGATGATTGGAAGTGTATTTCCAGGTGTTGGAACTGCCATTGGTGGAGCAATTGGAGCAATTGCTGGTGGTGTTTTAGGATTTGTTGGTGCTGAAAATATTTCTAAATTTATAGATCCAGTAATGAGTTCAGCAGAAGAGTTTGTAAAAGGTATATATGACTTTATCATGTGGCCATTTAGAACTATTAAAAGTCTATATACTCAAGCAAAAGAGTTTATCAATAATCAAATTGATGCTATAAAACAAGAAGGTGTATTTGGTTATCTATTTAATGTTATAGTTGATTTTGCAAAACTAATTGGAAATCTCATAGTTAAGATAAAAGATGTTGCTCTTGATATGATTGGAGCAACACTACCAATATTGAAACCTGTTCTAGAGAAACTAAAATCAGGAGCAGGAACAGCAATGGATATGGGAGGAAAAGCTCTTGGTGCCGTAGGATCTGCTGCAGCAAGTGAGTATGAAAAATCAGCTGCAGCAATAAGTGCAAGAGTATCAGGAGAACGGGGAGATGCATATCCAAGACCAAGATCAAGAGTAACTGTTGATCCTGAAACAACTATAGCAATAAGAGATGCAATTCTTGAAGGATATAGTGTAGTTGGAAAAGTTTTAAAAGAAGAAATGCAAGATCAAGCTGTATCAATAGCTGGAAAAGCTACAGAGGCAGCTAAGAAACAAGAACCAGTTAACTTTGCTGATATGCTTAATAGACCAGCTGTTACACCTGACAAGGTTAAATCAATTGTTGAAAAATCTAATCAAGAATTAATTCCTACTGCTGCTCAAGTATTAGCTACTGGAACAATGGCATTAACAGATTCAATAATTACCAGAGCTGGTCGTGGTGTTCATATTGAAGGATTGAATCCTGAGTTTGCATCTAAGTTTGCTGGAATGGCAAAAGAATATACACAAATTACTGGAAAGAAACTAACTATTACTGATGCATTTAGATCCAGAGAAGAACAAGCAAGACTGTATGCTGCAAAACCTCACCTTGCAGCACCCCCAGGTCGTTCTAGGCACGAGAAAGGGACCGCCATAGATATGGATTCAAGACAAGCGAATGAACTCTATACAAGTGGTCTTATGGAGAAGTATGGATTCTATAGACCAATGTTCCCACCTTGGGGTGGTGGACCAGGAAAGAAATCTGAACCATGGCATGTTGAAATGGCAAGAACAAGTCAGGTCGGTGATGCATATCCAGCTGTTAGACTTAGTCAAAAAGAAATAGCTAGAATGCAAGTTGGTGATGCATATGCAAGTGCTGATATGTTAGCGAGTGCAGCAAACGCTAGTGGAATGAATATGAAAGGTGCATTGAGTGGATTAGGAAGAGAAACCAGTGCTACATTATTAAGTGTAGCAAATGTTATTTCAAATAATATCAATAATGCAATAAGTAATAAATCTGGTAGTGGAAGTGGATCACAACAAGATCCAGTTCTACAAAGTATTCTAACTGGAGATTTCGGATAAGAGGATTTAATAAATGATAAAACTAGAAGATATCATTGGATTACCACCAGCAGGAAGATTAATGTCCAACGATATTTTAAAACGAAATACTATGCCCATTTTGGATATAACGCCATGTACACCTTCAATGGGAACAGCTATTAATTTATATACATTACAATCTGCTAGACGTGGCGGCGATGATAATTTTGATGCTAAACTAGAGAATTTGGGATTCTCCGTTAATGATCCAATTAGATTTGCATTTCAAGCAGAATCTTTTCCATCTGATACATTTTCTAATGAATATGGAGAAACATTCTTAAATAGAATGACAGATGTTGCATCTGAAGGAATGAGTGAACTGATGCAAATGACCAATACAAAAACAGGAAGTGAAGCAATTAAAAAATTAGCTAACTCTGCGAAAGAAATGGGTGGTATTACTGGTACAATTGGTTCTTTCATTGGTCAAAAAAATGAACAAATGGACAAATGGTTAAAAGAAGAAAAATCTGGTGGAGCTCAATTAGCAAATAAATTAATCGCAGGACAGAGAATCGACTTCCCACAAATATGGAAAAATAGTGCATTCAATGTTTCGTATTCAGTAACAATAAAATTATATAATCCAAAACCTTCAGATGATGATGCGCATGAAAAATTTATTCTTGGACCATTAGCTTTAATTTTATTATTAGCTTCCCCAATGTCAGATGAAACAGGTGAATCATACAGGTGGCCATATTTTCATAGAATAGAATGTCCAGGATTATTTAATATTCAAGCTGGAGCAATTTCAAACGTAACAGTTACAAAAGGTGGAGATCAAGGTCAAGTTGCATGGACTCAAAGAGTTGGACAAGTAGATGTTAGATTAGACTTTATCAATGTTTATAGTAGTATAATTTCTGGTGGAAAAGATGATCTAGATAGACCAACAATCAAATCATACATTCAAGCAATGAGAGATAAAAATGATATTGACTATATTTATGACTTAGAAGAAGAAAATGTTGGACTGGGGGCTACACCAGGAGAGTTATTTGTAAATCAAGAAACATTTACTAAGACAGTTGCACCAAATGCATCAGATCCATATGAAGCAGATTTAGAAAGAGTTCTGTCAGAAGACAGGATTAAAGAAGAAGATATTATTGATGATGCTAATGGAAAGGTTCCAACTGCTCCAGTTTCAGATTCAAGAGATAGAAGTATGATAATAGATGAAATTGCTGTTGATTCTGGTGGTAGTGCATTAACTGGAGATATTGCTATGAAAGCAGCAGAAGAAAGATATTATGGTGGGGTTCAAACAGATGTTACAAGTTCAGCAACAAGAGAAATGACAAATTCAAGACAACAAGCTGAAAGTCAAAATGATTATCAACAAATTTTTAATAACGCATCAAAGATGATAAAACGATAACTAACAAATTGAGTTTCTCATAACCATAGTAATATAATAAGCTAGAAACAAACTAATAAGAAATTGTGTCTGAGAGCTCAATTTGTTAAATTTATTCTTATAACCAATCTCATCTATAAGTTTATCTAGTAAATCACCAACTAACTGTTTAAAATATATTTGTTTATTTGTCCTTTTCGTTGCCATTAAATCTCTCAGATATTTGAAGTATGCACTTCCACAAATCTCTTTAACATTCTTTAAATCCTTAATGAAAAATAATAAAATTCCCCTAACATCATCTGCATATTTTGTGTCACCGAGTTTATCAATTATTAGAGTTGCAAGAGATGCACTAATCTTAGTAAGTTTTCTTGCATCATCCATTGCCTTTCTATCTATTTCTTTATAAACTGTAATTTTCTTTGTGATATCATTTGCTAATCTTTCACCACGTTCCATTGAATCATATTGATATTCATCTCCGCTTTCGGTTTCCTGTGGTGATCTATATCCTATTCCTGATTTACTTAAATCATAATATGTTCGTAAAAAGCCTCTAACACTTTGTGCAACTCTATGTCTTGACTCTGTAATAAATTTAGCAATACCATCAGGAGTAGCTTCAGTAATAATATTGCTATATCTCTTTGTTAATTCTTGTGCTAAATAATAAAGAGCATTAGGAATTGTTTTCTCTCTTGCAAATAAATGTGTTCTAGCAATTCTATCTAGAGATGCTGAAAATACTGCTGGATTACAATATGGTAAATTACTACTCATATAATTTGTATATTCTCTAATGATAGTATATACCATCGCCGTAACAAAAGAAGTGGCATCTCTTTGATGTAGGAAATAATACATTAGAAATATAATGAAATTTCTTTGTGGATCTTGTTGTAATAAGAATCCTGCAGCTTTTGTTCCAGCATAGAATTTTCTTATATGACTTCTAACATCCTTTTCATTTAATCCACACATTGCAAGCATTTCAAAATAGTCTTTTTTAAGAGATGGATAATAACATGGTTCTGATAATGATGACAATTCGTAGGCAACTCTCTGAGACAAATAAGATTTAATTTTAGCTTTGTCGATATTGCTTTTTGATAGTAAATCTTTCATGTTTAAATTGCCCTAATAGAGATATTATCTTCTGTAAAATATAAGTATTCTGGACCATATCTTAATAGTTGATCTTGAGTAAATGTATCCAAATCAAAATTAAAGAATATATCAGAAGCTGGTTTAATTAAGTTACAATATGAAACACCATCAATAGATTGAATAACTGATATGATTTCAGATCTGTATAATGGAACATTTGCTCCAAAGAATTGACTAAATACTGAATATATAACACTTTTAACAGTGTTTGCTAATTGAACATCTGTTCCTGAATAACTACTTGTTTTGAATACTTCTGCTTCTATTAGTAATGGAATTTGGTATACAGGATCTAACCACTTAGAACCATTGAATATATACTTTTTATCTTGATTTGAAACATATACTATATCGTTACTAGATGGGTCTTCAAACTCCCATGTCATTGCCATTTCATCAACTATTGTAGCATATTTATTTGAATATCCATCCCAATCACTTCCTGGAACAGGATCATTTGCAACAATATATCTATCCCCAGAAGTTCCAGCTAGTGGTGGGTTACATTGAATATCTAACACAGGAAGTTTGGTAACAGTATTATGTTGCATGTTAGTCATAGAACCATATGCATTTACGAACTTAAGATTAGTAAAATCTGTAATCATTCTATATTTATAGAATGTCATAGTCTCAACTATTTTTTGCAATACTTGGGTTTCAAAATCTCTTTGGTTTATTGAGTCATAATATGTCTTTTTTACAGAAGGAATATCGTATATAATTAAACTTGTTGAGTCAATTTCCATATTTGACATCATGAAGTCTTTTAGAGCTCTTCTAAATGTAAACTTTGTATAATACCTACCAAATGGTGTTCCCAAATGTGAAAGAGTAAAATAATATGTCAACTCACCAGATTGAATAATAGTATATGGATCAAATGTATAAGTAAATTTTTTAGCTCCAGAATCATTAGTCATTGTAAATGTTTGACCTGTTTCTAATATTGTTAATTCACAATCACATAATGAATAATCTAATTCATCTGATGTATACGATAGTTCTATGTTTGCTACATCTCCAGATTTTGCCATTAAAACCTGAGTTGCATATAAGTTATAAGTTGATCCATAGCTTGTTACAAGAGTTGGAATCAACTCAATTTCATACATTATATAATGATAGTTAACACTCTTATTAATAGAATCAACAGTCATATCAAAAACTGTATAATATTGCTCACCATTATCAATTATTATTGTATCCCTTGGAATATATACTACTGATGGGTCTGTTTCTAAAACTACATTTCTAGTAGGAACTATATCAGTTCCAAAAAGAATACTAGTAAAAAGTTGAATTTCATTTACTTTAACATCTGATCTTTTTAATACTGGAACAGATGCTCCAGCAAGAGGCGAATCCTCAATAACAACATTTGCTGCTTTATAGTCTGTTTCTGAGACTAATCTTCCCAATGCTGTCAGGTTAGCAATTGCATTTGATCTTATTTCTTCAATTGATTCTTCATCTTCTCCGCCAAATGCGTCTGATGTGTTTACAACAGAATAATTTAAAATTCTTGTATAGCCAGCTAATGTAACTGTGTAAATCCTATCTCCAGAAACTATTGAACCAGCTATTACATTACCATCGGCCCCTTCTGTTTCATAAACAGTTACTTTTACAGTTGATCCTGGAAGTGGCTGGAAACCAATGAGTCCGTTTCCGAAATATACTCTTCTTCCAAAGGATGTTCTTCGGGAAACATACCCATAGTCGGTAGAGGTCATCAGATACAAACTCTGATATTCGCTATATAATGTCCACGATGTCCCATCAGGATCTTGAACTTCAACTGACATCTCAGAAACTTTCCCAGTAAGAGGAACATCTATAGTTGTAAACTGATATCTCTGCAAATCACTATCAATTTGGAATTCTTGAATAGTTTTCTTATACTGTCGTAATGGAAGGACAAATGAAAAACTTGGTGTTGCCGCTGTAGAATCTACAACAACAGGAAGAGAATAAACCTTGTTTCCTTCTGTTACTTGAACTGTAACATAACTATTATTATAAACAGTAACGTCAGCCCTATAATATGTTTGAAATGTAATATCTCCACCATAGAATTTAAAAGCTTCTGGAACAGTAAATTGTGCTGTTGCATCTTCAAATCCAAATGGAACTGTCATTAAAACATTAACAGTTGAGTATTCTGCTTCTCTTGTATTATATCCAAGAAACGCTGATAAGTTCAAGACAGATTCTGGAAGTTGTGCAGTTGTTAAAAAGAATTCTCTATATACTGAAGTCTCATAAAAAAGAAGGTTTGATGTTAAAGTAGATAACGTATTAATGACAAATGATAAAAACGAAGACTTTGTCAAAACAATATTTTCAAGTTCTAGATATTGTTTTGCAAACTCTGTAATTTGGTTTACAATCTGATCTCTAGATAAATATATTTGATCAGATATGGTAGTAGATGCCATTTGTTATACTCCCTTACACAAAGTAAAATCCTGAGTTTGAATCAAAAAGATTTTTCAGTCTTCCTTTCAAAGTATCATGTTTAGATAACATTTTTGTCATTAATGCGGCTTCTTCTACAGTGTGCATTTTCTTATCGTAGTCATAAAAAACATAGGTGTTTGTTAGTTGCTGATTAATCATTTCTGTAGTTGCAGACTGCTCAACAGATATTTTTAATTTCCAATATGATCTATATGTTCCTGGTGCATGCTGTATTCCAGTAACTGCAAATATAGAATTCATATCAGGGAGTCTATCTGGATGAACTAAATAATCCTGGTTGAATTTTACCATATCATTAGCTAATGGAATAAATCCATAATTTGATGGAATGACTAATCCAGATTCTCCTTCATTCACATACCCAATTTCCTGTGCATCAAAAATTGTTTGAGTTTCCTCAATCCAAAATACAGGAAGTAATAAATATCTATCCCACTGCATTCCTGTTAACTGACCAAACTTCTCGTATGATCCACCCATTAAATATGTGTTATCCCAAACAGTTGTTGTTTTGTTGATGTGATAATAAGTGACAAGAAATGGAATTGCATGAACTGCATAAGTCTCATGAATTAGTTTCCAATATTCATTTATGTAATCATACAATCTTCCATATAGTTGCATTTATTTTTTTCCTGATCTTAGTTGTTGCAATTTTAGTTTTGCTAAAGCAATTTTTTTCTTCTTTTCCTCAATTTTCGTATTTATATTTCTGATTATTTCATCTCTATTTCTATATTTTTGTTTTATAACATGTTTCTTTTTATTTGCGAGTATCAAGATATCATCAGACATCATCATTATATAACGCAATAACTTTGCTGCAACCCTCTGTTCCTGTTCATTAACTTTAGACATTTTTCTTAACTGCATCTTTTTAAGTTTAGTTTGCAACTTAGCTTCTGAATCTATTTGTAACTCTTTCCAATAAAGCAAAACTTTTCCGAGTCTTTTTCTACACCTGTCAGGATTTCCTGTGTGGTCACAATCATCAAATTCAGCTTGAACTTTTTGGATAACACGTTCAATTGATTTTAAATTACATAGTTTAAAACAAACACTCTTATTTTTAGTATCTTTAATTATGTAACAATTTACTGCACACTTATAATCATACATGTCATATAATTTTCTGGTAACGAAATAGAGAACACCACCAGGAAGAAAAACAGCTGCTGTAGCAAGACCTTTATCTAAAATATATCTAACTTGATATGATATAACTGGAGGTTTATTCTTCTTAGCTTCTAACAAATTATACTCATTGTTAGATATATATTCCAAATATAACTCAGTTATATGATTCATATTATGCAGCAGATCTTTTTACCTTAGCAAGACTAATAAGTTCCTGCTGCAGTCTCTTCTTCCATGTAATAATTTCTTTTTGAATTTTTGCCTTGCATTTTGTAGGATTGTTTGTACCATCACATTGTGAAAGCTGCTTGTTAAGTTGTGAAATAACTCTTTTTGCTGCCTCTGCTTGACATTGATGCTTAACTTCTGCCTTCTTTTGTGGAGAAGGAGCCATTGCAGCTTTTGCTCTACAAGGATCAGAAAGTTTGCGATAAAGATAATAAGCACCTGCGCCAAGCAATGCACCTTTAATTCCACCTTTGGCCATACCTGGTTTATATCCACCAAAAACTTTTAGTGCCTTTGAACCAGTTGCAATATGACCAACCTTTCTACCTACTGCAGCAGCAGCTGTATATTTCACACCCTTTTTAAACTTTGACTCATAGTCTCGCATCTCTTCTCTTTCATTTACCGTTAGTGGATTGTCACCAAAAAGAAGAGGTAGTGCTTCATGATATTTTAGTTCAAGAACTTTTTCACAAAGCTTTGTATGTTCTTCTACAGACAGTTTCTTCTTTAGAGTCTCACTCTCCATTACAGCTTTGAGTAGAATTTTTTTACATGCTGACTCAACTAATTTTTTATCTAACATGATATGATAGTCCTCCTATTCTTCTAAACTTTTATTCTGTCTAAGTCTCCAAATTTTGCCATAACCTTACTTGATATCATTCCCAATGTCTCCGGTGTAATAACATCGCTTAATTCTAAATCAATTTGGCCTTTTACAACATAGAATCTTTTTTTATTTGTGCTTTCTTCTTCGTTAAATGAAGTTAATAAATTTGATTTTATATATTTACCTTTATTTTTAATCTTTGCTATATAGATTTCTTCAACCTTTGATACAGAGCAAGGAATTTTTTCAATCACAGAAAATCTCTCATCAAAATAGTCGATCTCTCCACTTAGTAAATCATCGACTATTTCATTAGAGATTTTAGCAACTAATTGTGCATAAAAGACAGATTCATCTTCTTGTGATCTTCCAACAAGTACAAGATATAAACTATGTGTATCTGAAATTGGAATCATTAGAGTATGTGTATTCCTAACATGCTTCTTCTTAAACAATCCCTTATAATGTTTAAGAACGCTGTAATATAGATCCATTTATTATTCCTTATGATTGAATAGCATTGAAGTATTTATTTTCATCTATAAATACTTGAAGGTTGTCTTCTTGACCTTTATAGTTAATATAAATATTAATGACAAATCCCCTTCTATCTTTTAGGAACTTGACATCTACCTTTTTAATTTCTGCTCGATCATCGTAATAGAATAACCTTTCATAAATTTCTCGTTTTATTCCCTCTAGAGTTTTATTATCTTGTGGTGCAAAAACATATTTATATAACTCGCATCCATAGTCTGGATCATGATCTACAGTTCTCAAGGGTGTCAACAAAATATTATTCCATGAGTTTAGAATTGATTGTAATCCTTCAAGTCTTGTAAAATCACCTCTAGATGAAATTCTTGATGTATAATCTGCATAACTAGTAGAAGTTCCAACTACTAATTTATTGAATCTTTCAAATACATTTGCCATTATTTTTTAGCTCTTTGTTTTTGTTGTGCTTGGAATTGTTGAGCTTTTTCCTGCATTAACTTTGATCTTTCTTCTTCTAGTTCTGACTTCCATTTTAACATATTATAAAATCTTTTAACTGGCATATGCATAACTGTATCATATTGTAACTTAAGCATTTCAATAGCTGAAAAAATATTCAATTCTAAACTTTTTCGATAATCGTCAATCTTATCCTCATGAACTGTATACCATTCGAAAAAAGTTTTCGACTAGATCAATTGTAATTGTTTCCTCATTTCCACAGTGAATGCAAAATGTTTTCATTTTTAATTCAATATTGTATTTACCAAACTCTTCATTATATTTTTCATAAATAGCTCTTTTATCTTTTGCAGGAAGACTTCTATAAGCATCAATAATATCATTTCTATCAATCCATGTAGTTGGTTCAGTAGACTCAGGAATATCCTGTTCAAATCTATCAATAATAAGAGTTTCAACAATGTTATCAATTGTCAAACCTGGTGCTGCAGAAAGATTTTTAATTGCTTCCACTTCATCAAGAAGAACTGGTTGTTTCAAATAAGCTTTAACACCTTTTGAAACTGGAAGCTCAATATCAATCTTTCTCTTTCTTATATCATCAGTTCCTGGATATGGATTGATATTAAATGTACTAGATGCTTTTACTGTAACTGGATAATCCTTTCTACAATTACCACACTTAATATCATAATTTCTAATCTCTTCATAAGTAATATGGTAAAGACCATATAAAAGAGCATCTCTATCTTTTAGAGTAACATTTTCAAGAAAACTCTTAAAATCTTTAACTACTTCTGGTTTATTAATAAGGGACTCATATAAGCATTTATTAAGGTGTTCTGTAATTTTCTGTGGTGTTAAAAGACTTCCCTTTAGTCTTTCCTCTTCCTGAACATTCAAAGATCTAATAGTAAATGACAATTTCGTTTGTGGGGTTATTACTTCGTACTCAGGATACTTGAGGTTAAATCCTTTGAACATGATAAATCTCCTTTCAAATTCTTGTTTTAATAGCTTATTTCTTTTTTACGTTTTTATATTTCTTCAGTTTTTCTAGAGCTTGATCCTTTTGATATTCACACTTCTGGAGACAAGATTGTCTTTTTGGAAGATTCAAATGAAATGCACCACATTTTCTAGAACATTCATCTGCTCCAGCTCTTATTGCTCTATATACTGCCCAATATCCAAATAGCTGAAGTGCTCCAAGAGGTGATCTTCCATGAAGTAAATCCATTGCAAGTCTTAGCCCTCCAGCACCAACTATAGACATTGTTGCCTTTCTAGCTTGTCTTATTTCTCCCTCTGTTAGTAATGGTTTAAAAGTAGAATCAAACTGTTCTTTTAATGTAGGTATTTCTTTTTTCTTTACTTCTAAAACCATTTCTCCATCAACAATTAGTTTAACTAGTTGTGCTTCATCTGCTTCGTTAATAAAATCAAAAGCAATTTCTTTTGCAGAGTCAGACATATTAGAAAACTCAACCACGTAATCTGCTAACCATCGTAGCTCTTTCATAATTATGTCTCCCTATTTAAATTGAATATGCATGAACAATATCTCTTGCAGCAATGAGAGCAGGAATATAATTACTTTCAATCTTATCCTTTACCCAAGGTTCATGCCATGGTGTATCACAATTGAACTCGATTTCAATATCAAGTTTACCAATTGTTTCAACATCACTTGAGAATAGGTCTTGTGGATCTTTTGTTGGGAATAC
>Ga0079074_1037464_pt1 | contig 28501 bp, 36 predicted proteins | sample ADurb_Leu_01_Slu_FD_74547 | JGI IMG/M metagenome (GOLD analysis project Ga0079074, IMG submission 74547) | Active sludge microbial communities from Illinois, USA, of municipal wastewater-treating anaerobic digesters - ADurb_Leu_01_SludgeMetaT... | ecosystem: Engineered > Bioreactor > Anaerobic >... | reverse complement strand
TGTAAATCAAGTTGGATTTTGTGGGGGGATTTGGACTTGTCTGAATCCCCCCACTTTTTATTATTTTATTAGTAAAGGAGTTTCAAATGAAAAAATATATTTGTGTTTTGGTAGCTCTTCTTTTTCTTACAAGCTGTGCAGGATTGAGTGGTATGAGGGAAGGAAGTGAAGAGTGCCCTCCCCTTCTTTCTCCCCCTGTCGTTGAAAAAGCAGCAGCTCCGGCACCAGCGCCTATTCCTCCGGTTGTGAAGTTGATCCCGAAGTTTGATCCTGTCTATTTCGACTTTGATAAGTCCAACCTCAAACCGGAAGAAGTGGGCAAACTTGACAAGGTTGCAGATTATGCTCTGAAGAACCCGAATGAAAAGTTTCTCATTGAAGGAAACTGTGACATGAAGGGTCCCGATGACTACAATTTGAAACTTGGTCAGAAACGAGCGGATGTTGCGAAGAACTACCTGGTCAAGAAGGGTGTTGATGCTTCCCGGATTACTACCAAGAGTAATGGGAAGTTGAAAGCTCTTTCAATTTGGACTGCAACTGATCGACGAGATGACATTTTCGTGAAGTAGTCCCCTATTTCCCTCTTCTCTTGCATAGGATTCCCAATCCTATGTAAAGTGCACCTTATGTCCTGTAAGGTGCACTTTTTTTGTTTATATTGTATATTCTATATATATTAATAAGTGAAAGAAAAACTTTGGAGTTCGTTTTGGTAGAACACATTGAGGGTGCGGGTTCGAAACCCGCCAGGTTATTCTTTTGTCAAAAAATCCAGCAAGGAGAGAGAAGATGAGCGAAATTTTGAGTATTGACAACGGGGAGAGAAGGGAAAGGGTCAATAGAAATCTTCGAGAATTTCTACATCAAAATTCTTATGGTAAAGAATCTAATTTGAGATTGACCATTTTCGTTGTTGTCATGAGTTGGTTCATTGGTTATGGTGTATGGACATTTGCAAATGATATCATAAAACTGATCTTCTAATCTTCCTATTTGGAAGATTGAAAATGGGATGATTTCATCGTCCCATTTTTTTTCGTCGAAAAAATGAGGGGAGTAGCTCGTCCTACTCCCCTCTTGGAACAAGTGGTTGCCTGAGCGGTTATTGAATGAAGAAGTTGAGTTCGATTTTCTCGACAACCCTAGTTGGTTTCAATGTTACATTTACATGGAATGTCTTTCTCTTCTTTTCATATTCGGTAGCACCTACTTCTACTGTGTAGCTTTCAAGACCTCTTCGTGCTTTCAGGTCTTCAAGGAATTCCATAACACTAGTCTGAACACTACTCCAAGTAAGTCCATCATTCATAGTGAAGATGTAGTATCTGCAATATGTTTCCAATGCTCTCTTAGCATAAAGAACCAGTCTTACAATATTAAGATCTTGTAGTGCACTAGCTCTTGCTTGACTTGTTAACTGACCCCAAACTACATAACCATCTGAGAATTTAACAATTGGGTTTAACTGTTTCAGGTACATTTGATCTCTCTGAGAAAGTTTTGGACTAAATCTTAGTTCCTTAATTGATTGAATAGCACCCCTTTCGTAACCAGCAATTGCCCACCAAATTTCTGCTACACTATCGTTTCTTGGTAGCAGGTAAGCAATGTGATATAGTGGTGAGAACCAAACATCCTGCCCAGTAAAGATATCATAAACTTTATTGAACTCTTCGTAAATAGCAGCATAGTAAGTATTGAATTTATGTGTATCAACTCTCTTATCAATAGCAGAATTAAATGTTGAATTATCGCCATTATCAAGCAGAGCAATGCAGTCTCTTCTTGTAGTGGCCAGATTTACAATTTGAGTCTTAACATCAGTTGGATAACCAGCATCAAATACAATACCATAGTAATATAGTTCAGTATCTAGTACACTTTCATCAATTGTTCCTGCATAAGCATTTGCAAGAACTTCAGTAGCTACTGTTGCATCAAGATCGCCAGTAGCAGTTTTTAATGAACCATCAGAACCAAGCTTCAGTGAAGTTCCATCAGCGTCAACAAATACATCAGAAATAGAAGTATCTGCTTTCTTGATCTCATATGTAATTATAGAAGCTGAATCAAAAGCTGTTAAGTCTCCAGTCCAACCTCTTGAAGCTGTGGTTAAATTTCTACCATTGAATACATTAGCTGAGTTATAAGTAGCACCAGTTGCAGCACCAAGCCACCCGTAAATCTTATTTCCACGACCATCTTTAGCAACAACCATGAAATCAGCATTTCCAGTTTCTGGACTGGTTTGCCAATCAGTGAAATTCTGTTTATTGTCTGTAACTGATCCTGCACCTTCATCAACAGAAACAGTACCAATATCTTTATCAAAAACTCTTACCAATAGTTCATAACCAGGTGAATAAACAGCACCAGAAGTAATCATTTCTGATCTAAGAACTGTTGAGTAATTGGAAAGAATATAGTCGATCCACATTGAATCTCCAGAAAGATCAAGAGCATATGGATCGAATGATACTTCAAATGATTCAATAATTACATCTTGCCCATCACTTTGTTTCTCATAAACATCTAGGACATAAACTCCATTTAAAGTTGGATTAGAATGTGGAGTTAGTCTAATTGCAATCGCATTGTAATACTCACCTCTTCCAATTGGATAAATAACACAAAGAGGATAAGTGTCACCTGTCTGAGCTAGATTCGTTTTAATTTCAGCTTTGCTGTTCAGTCCATCCAGATACGTAATCTGAATAGATGCTGAACTATCGACATCAGCAAGAACACCGTCGATTCTGAAGTTTGCATATGTTGCATCATCTGGTAGAGCTCTCATCCAATAGAGAGCGCCACTTTCACCAAGATAGTTATAAGCAAGATATGGACCTTGCCCATAATTTTTACCATAATCACTAATATTTGGTTCACCATACTCACCGATAAATTCTCCACGCGAACCAACGAATTTCATGACATTGTCTTCACCCTTCTTGGTAAGACCTGCAATAAATGAAATAGTTCCTGGTACAGAAGCAACATAAGCTGATAAGTCAATAATTTTAGTATATACACCAGGTGATATGTTCCCCATCTTCAATTCTCCCTAAAATTTTGTGTTTGTTGTCTAAATTTTACTTTTCTATTGTATATATCCTTTCTCGTTTATACGTAAATATACCAAACGAACAATAATTGTCTTGTTAAGGTTTTTGTAATTGATGGAAATGTAACCCTCGCATACAAATGAAACGGACCGCTAGTTCCACCAGCTGAACTATTTGCTGTAAACAAACCTGCTTCACTAAGATGGTTTCCAACAGCATCATCATTACCAATTGTTATTTCTGCTTTCGCAATAAGATATTTATTATCATTATCTACATCCTGTTCATATCTAACTGTATCTATGGGATGTTTAAAATAAAAACCATCATGAAAATCTGCACAAGTGGCATCCGAAGCATTAATACCAATTGGAGTATCTAAGTCTGTATCTAAATTTGTTGGTGGAACTGGATCAAATGGATCAGCTGGTAAAACACCTCCCGTTCCAAGTCCAAACCAACAAATCCATTCATCTCCCTCTGGATCTATAGCAGCATTATTAATATTAAAAATTCTTGAAGCTAACCATTCTCTTCCTAAATATACAACCAAATTACTCTTTGAAACCAGATTTCTTTTGTTTTCTTCATCAACTTCATATATTTCAACAAATCCACTAGGAGTATTTTTCTTCCTATTAGTAACTTTTTTAATGGAATCGTTCATATATTCACGAGTGCTATCACCTATTCTAATAAGAAGATCCTTTTCCTTTTCCATGAAGATTCTCCTAAAATAACCCTTTTTTATGCACCGTATAATAACAAAACATTTATAATATGTTCTCAATTTGGATGCAGATTGGAATTGGAAACTATATATATTAATTCTAAATAGAAGGAAATTCATTTTGAAAGGAGACAATATGCAGAGGTATAGCGATGATTTTTTTATTTCAAAGCTTAGAAAAGAGGGTGATATGTCAGTATACAGATTTGCTAGGACGTTTGGAATTCATCAAAACACTGTACAAAATAGACTAAATGATCTCGCAAACAGAGGATTGATTAATAGGGTGAGTGTTACACCTGAAAAATTTGGTCCTAGACCAAACGAGGATAAAATTACAGAACATCCAACAAAAGAACAAAAATCTGAATTTTTTTCAAATGTTCTTTCTTTTTCACCCTCACAGACACAAAAGGAAATTTTAGAGGTAGTGAAAAAATATAAAGAAATGTCAATTGCCCAGATTATGGATGTTACAGGATATAGTAGAAATACAATAAAAAGAAACATTTTACCTCTTGAAGAAAACGGAATTGTAGCATCAAATAAAAAAGGATCTAGTGTTTATATATCTATTATTGAACGTAAAGTTACGGTTCCCCCAGAATCAGTAAATATAATAAATAATGAACAAAGAGCAATGCTATCTGTCGAATCTCTTTTGAGTATCATAAAAAATGCTTTTGCAGATTTGGAATCTCAAATAACCATTCTCTCTGCTCAAAATGAAGCATTGAAAAATGCAATGGAAAACAATTCCAAACCACAAATTATAGATGAAGAAACTATTCGTGGAGATGAAAGAAATAGAGTATTTGTATCATTATCAAATGTAATGAAACTTTCTCCTTCTATGATTGCAGAGTGGTATAAAGCTGGGAAGGATAGGTAACAACGGAAAATAGAGGGGATACTATGTTTTGTATCCCCTCTATTATACTAGTTAGAACAGAGCTGTTCCACAACCACTACAAAACTTAGCAGATGATTTAGAAGCTTTTCCACAAGTTTCGCAATAAAGTTTCTTATCAACAGTAATAGCTTCTTTAACTTCTTCTCCAACTGAGTCGGTTCCTCGTAACTTAATAATGATAACATTTGAATTTTCTTCCAATTCGTCAATATAACCAATTGTAAATCTTTGGTTAGATTCTGATCCTTTAACAGTTATTCCTTCATCCTGCAATGGTTCAGTATGAACAAAGTTAATGGACGACGAAGCAAACCCTTTCGAACTGGATTCTCCAACAGCTGCTCCTATTGAACAGCTATATGTAGAATTATCTTTACAATCAGTTGTAGTATTATACTCACAAGTAAAGTTTGGAGATGATGATCTCAAAGAACTTCCTGAGTAATACCATTGTGTTGTCCATGGATGACATGTACATGGATAACAATAACATCTTCTACAATAGTGAATGTGGTCATGGATAATTTGTTTTCTTTCTGGTTTAGCTTTTTCATAAGTAAATTCAACTCTAATTAAACCATCATCAATTTTATCTCCACGATGTTCAACAACTTTTTTAGTCTTTTGAATAAACTTGAATTTATTATTCACTCGATGATTCTTCAAGAAACCTTCAAGTTCAAACGTGGAGTTTGGCATAACTAATAACGAACTACCATTAAGTACATCTTGACCATCAATAGATATTCTTACTTCTGCTTTTCTTGACTCAAGGTTTTTCATCAGAATAGAATATTCTGATTGGAATGGGAGAGTAACAACACCATCATGTTCTCTCAAAATCTTACCATTACTGCTTTTTAAAACTGTCACAAATTTTTCTTTGTACATACTCATACTCCTTTTCTCCTTTTTACGACTCTCAGGCTAAAAGTCGATTTAAATTTAAGCCTGATTTTAAAAGGATATAATTTTTCCTTTTAATTTCTCTATATCTTTTATATCAGTATCCCACAAAACTAAACATGTGTATCCATAATTAGAAAAATGATCTATTCTCTCTTTTTCATGTATTTCATTTGGAATTCCAGTAGATTCTTCTGTATGTCTCCACCCAAAAAATTCTATAATTTTATTATTCTCTTCATCTATAAAATCAGGATTTTTTCCTCCAATCCAAATTTTATAATCACCTGTAAATTTGTATTTCAATTTTAAATCAGAAATCAAGTTGATTAAAAACTTTTCAGTTTTATTTGGACAAATTTTTGATCCTTGAACAAATTTTTCAATAAAATTACTATTTCTAAAATTACTTCTCTGAGTAATACTTGCTTTTTTTCTTCTTTCTCCTGTATGACTTTTCTTCAAATTTAGAATATGTTTTTCTGATAATTTTCTCCCTGTAAGAACCATTGATAACTTTTGTTTATGTTCAATTGTTCTTTCTGGTTTCTTTATTCCTCTATTTTTACCAATATTAGAATTTCTAATTTTTTCAATGGTTTCTTTTGAATGTTTATAACCATTCATTGAAGTCACTTTTTTTCTAATATGGTCTAAACTTTGATTGTAGGAATATGAAGGAAATCTTTCTTTATAATCTTGGAGAGATATATTGTGATATTTTTTAAGATGGGAGGTATTTATTTGTCTAAAGTTATTTCCACATAATAAGCAAGTGAACAATTTAGTACCCTTTCCGTCCTCCGACTAAAGACGAATATTTTTAAAGTCGGGTGAGATTAGAGGATTAAATCCTCATATATATGTTCTAAGAAAAATTAAAAACGACCGTCAAGTATATAAAATATAACTATATATATAAATAAGTGAATATTAGGAAGCTGTGTTTTTTAAGTTACATTAACCCTAGAAACTAGATACATGGAGGACAGACCAATGGGCTAGTTAGTTACTTTGTGATTGAGATTTATTAAAATTTGATATTCCTCTTAGATTTACTTGGTTGGTAGTATGGTTTGTGGAACCTGAGATAAGGTCAAGTCTCAGGTTCCACACTCCAATAAAAGTCAAAGGAAGGGGAACCCAAATGCAAGAGGTGGTAGATATCCAGAGTCGTGTAGGTCCAGATAAACAACTGGCATGGCATCAGTGGGTGAAGATTTGTGGGGGAGATATGAAATACGCTGGGCAGCAGTGGAGACTCTTCTGGGAAGGAGTCAGGGATGGGCGCCTCCACGACAACTGTATCTTCCTTATCACGGTATTTGGATACAATGCCAGAAAGTAAATCACCATGTCAAGGGTGGGGAGCAAGATATAACGAAATTCATCTTCGGATGAATAGTAGATACATATCTTGCTCCAATTTTTTTTGGAAGGAGATATATGGGACTAAGAAAATCAACAGGAAATATGTATCCGTGGGTCACTCATATGCATGCAGCATTGGGTGGAGAATGTCAACACAAATGTTCTTATTGTTATGTTAAAAAACCAGGAAGGAAAAGAGATCCGAGATTTAGTGGAGATACTAGACTTCTTGAAGAAGAAATGAATGTAAACTTTGGAACAGGAAAAACAATTTTTATTGAGCACTTGAATGATCTTTTTTCTTACAGTGTTCCAGACCAAACTATCTTTCAGGTATTAGAACATTGTAGAAAATATCCAACCAACACGTATATCTTTCAAACAAAAAATCCAGAAAGATATTTGAAAATTCCCCTCAATTTATTTCCACCAAAATATGTTCTTGGAATGACAATTGAAACGAATAGAGATATTCCGGGAATAAGTCTTGCACCAAAACCATTTTATAGATTTTCGGCTGCAACTTGTATAAATCCATCTACACCGGTTTTTATAACAATTGAACCAATTATGGACTTTGATCTACATGAATTTTCTAAATGGATTTGTAATATAAAACCTGGTTTTGTCAATATTGGTGCAGACAGTAAAGGACATGGTTTACCCGAACCAACAGCTGAAAAGATTATGAATCTTATTAAAACATTTGAAGATAATAAGATTGAAATAAGGGAGAAACATAATCTAGAAAGAATTATGAAAGTTTAATCGAAAAAAAAGAGATCCAACTTTGGTTTTGTTGGATCTCTTTTTTTTTGTTTGTGGCGGTGAGGACAAGATTCGAACTTGCGGAGCTTTTACACTCACAGGTTTAGCAAACCTGCGCCTTTAGCCACTCGGCCACCTCACCATATTTATTTCAAGACAGGTCCATCAGTTTCAATCAAATAGCAACTATATTTTTTGCAATATTTGAATGGAAGATAACCATATCCTTTATCACCCCAATCTGGACCCCAAGAATTTTTGAATATAAAGAAACCACCTCCCGTTGCTTCATTTGATGGATCTAAATAATAACCAACGATTGCAATTGCATGTCCGCCTTCTTCTGCACCTTTAATTGGAATTACACCCTTGTTTGGTGATCCCCAATATGGTGTAGTTTCTGCAGCAAAAACAACTGGTTTATTCTGATCTAAAGCTTTTATTGCCTGGTCAACTGCTTGGATTTCAGTATATGATTTTAGACCAGCAACACCATTCTTTTTATATCCTTTAACTATTGCCCTATCAGAATTATATGGCCAATCTTTTTCAGGAATAATAAGATTACTCACAGCAGCTTGAGTAGCAATATAAGTATCATATTCCTGATAAAGACTCCATAAATACCTTTCACTAAGATCAAGTTTTACACCTTTTTGATTTGCATAGTTTTCAATAACAGCAACATTTGCAAACGCTGTGCAATAACCAAATTCACCTTGGTTTTTAATAGGACTATCAAATTTTCTAAGATCAACAAACTTTGGTGGTTGCTCAGCAGATGGAATAGGATTATCAACTATTGATCTCTGCTCATTAGCTTTCTTGAATTGTTGTTTAGCGATAATTGGTTTTGGTTTTACTTTTACTCTAGGATCTCTAACAGCCCATGGTGATGCTTTCCCTTCAACAATTTTTTGTACAGACTCTGCAGCTTTATCTGGTGCCATAAATGCATCACCAACAGAAACCGGAGTCATAAAACAAATAATTAAAAACGCTAGAAATAGTTTTTTCATATTAGTTTTCCCCTAAATTCAATGTCCAATACCTAGTTCCATTCAGGTCATCAAAATGAATTTTTTTGTATCCAGCGATTGCTAGTTCTTCTTTTAGTCTATTACCAAAAAAGTCTTTAGCTTTTTTTTCACTCATATCAATTGATGCTACAATCATATTTTCGCATTTTTTATCTTCACATTTTACTTCTGCTTTCTTATATACTACAACTGTTCCTTTCAATGAGTTATAATATCTTTTAACTTCTTTATCGACAAATTTACATACATCCATTCTTTCTTTTGGTGTTAACTCTCTCGGTTTATTATCAGTAGCTAATGATGTTGTTACAAATAAAAATGAAATTAAAATAGCGTATAATATTTTTTTCATTTACCTCCTTGGCGGAGAGAGTAGGATTCGAACCCACGGATCTTTCGATCAGCGGTTTTCAAGACCGCCTCCTTAAGCCACTCGGACATCTCTCCATTAAATATGTTTTATTATTTTATATACAAGCATTGAGAATAAACTCAATACACCAGCCCTTATTGAATTTAAAAGAATATGATGATCAACTAAAGATGATGTCATCATCATAAAAAATGCTATTAAAAAAGTAACTATTCCCACAAGAAATATCATGACAATTCCCTATATTTTCCAATGTATTTTTTTAGTTTTGATAATAATGATTTTCTCTCAACCTTTTTAATTTGAATTTTTGGTTGAAATGTAAATTGAAAAACGTATACCTGACTACATGGATCTATTCCTTCAAATGGAACAGTTGCATAAAATTGATATGGTACAACTTCAGCATACTTTTCAAGATCAAGATAAGCAAGACTTCCAGATGTTACATTAAACATAAACCAACTTGACATTTCCGTTACCATATTAGCTAGAAGCTCATTTTTCATAATATCTGATTTTGTAATTGTAACTTGTAACAATTTATATTTGTTTTCGTTTTTAATAATACTAACTTCCTTGCAATTATTTACTATAAACATTTGCAGATCTTCAGATATATTAATCATGTATATCCCCCATAATACAGATTGAATCTAGATTTCTATCATACTCGTCATCATCTAAACCATAACCAACAACAAAGTGGTCCTCATTTAATGTAAAACCAACATAGTCTGCTTTAACATTTATTTTTCTTCTTGAATATTTATCAATCAATGTACATATCTTTATTGTCTTGGGTCTTTTTATTTTATATAAATACTCAACAACTGTAGAGAGAGTAAATCCAGTATCAATAATATCTTCTACTAAGATGACATTTTTATAAGACCAATCTAAATCACCAAGATATTTTATTTTTAATTGACCGCTAGATTCAGTTCCATGATAACTACTTACAGTTAGAAAATCGACTCTTAGAGGTAGGATTATTTCTCTGATTAGATCTGACGAAAACATAACAGCTCCTTTCAAAATTGGAGCTATCACAATATCATTTCCATAAAAATCTTCTGAAATTTTCTTTCCTATTTCTTTAACCCGGTTTGAAATTTCCTCTTTTGAATATAGTATTTTCATATCACCACTTCTTTTTAGTCATCCAAAAAATATGTCCTTCTACTGTAAATGAATCATAGTTCGGTGGACCTTTTATTCTTTCTAACCAATCCAATGAACCAAATCCATTACACTCATTACATATGATTAAAAATAGTGTGTTGTTTCCTAAATCTAAAACTCCAGCTCCTCCACATTTTTTACATACTTCAAATCCTTCATGTAGAGTTGCCGAAAAAGTTTTCTCACAAAAAAGACATACAAATCTATATTTTCTTTGATTTATTTTTTTCTTTTTTCTTAGTCCTGCTGATCTATTACAATTGGGGCATTTAACTATATAATCTGTCCTATCAGTAATATCCATAATTAGTTCCTAATGGTCGGTGTGACAGGATTCGAACCTGTGACTTTCTGACCCCAAATCAGACACGCTACCATCTGCGCCACACACCGACACATAGATTATTCAAATAATGGACCTGTGCATTTACTCTCTGTACAGAACGTATGTCTATAATTTTTATAGTCGTCTTCAATCTCTTTGAATTCCCAGAAGAATGGATTGTGACTGACAAAACCATTTTTATCAATCCAACACTTGTATGTCCAACCACCAATGGACGGGTTCAATCCTAACCTCTTCAGATAGTTAGTTGTTCCTTCAAATGCTCCAGATTGGAATCCTGTGATATCACCAAACCTTCCATAGAAACTTGTATGAAGATGACCAGCTGCAACAAATTTAATTGATGGTTTTTCTTTTGTTCCATTTGATATTTGTTTCAGTTCTTGTTGTGCAATTTGTTCCATTCCTTTTTGTAATCTGTATGAAAGGGCATATGGGATTCCTCCCTTTGGATGCCACATTCTCAAGTGAACATTTTGCATAATTTCAATGTCTGCCATGTCAAAACCACACGCTACAATATCATCTCGTTGTGCTGCAATTGCATTGATGATATTATGTCCACCATTTTTCATAAATGCATAGTCATGATTTCCACCCATGATGAACCATGTAAATCCTGATGGAAGATTTGCTAAAACAGATTCAGCTTGTTCTTCTGCTGAGTGTGCATATAAATCATATTCCTGACCAGGATAAACCCTTAGTCCAGCAACAACATCACCAGGAACGAATATATATTTTATTCCTAGTTGTCTGCATGTTTCTGCAAATTCATTGAGTGCTGTAATCTGAACTGATTTAGAACCAAAATGTAGATCTGATGCAATACCAAAATCTATTTCTTTTGATTCTAATCTTTTGACGGGTTCTGGTTCAAAGATGTGATCACTACTGAGGAATACTCGATGACTATCAGTTGAAATTTCATATCCAAGATTTCTGAAGTGATTAATATATTTTCTCTGAAGCTCTAAAGGGGTACAATTAAATGTGTTACATAAATAAGATAAATCGACAATTTTGTTTTTGGTCAAAATTTCTAAAAATACATCTCTATCTCTTTCTCCATTTCCAGATTCAACTTGTTCAATTCCATTTTTCTTTTTCAAGTTATAAAGAAATTTATAAAATTGTCTATCGGTTCCTTCATATCCCTTGTCACGACAAAGTCCATAAATAACTCTAGTTCTAGTTCCGTTTCTTACCTCCTTTAAAATAAATTCTTCGAGATATGCATACTTAGACTCTTTAGCCATTATATCGTAACCTCCAGACTAGAATGTATTTTATATATGTTCTATGGGAAAAAATAGTTTCCTTACTTATTTTTTTAGATCTAGGAAGGGTTACAAACATTGACATGAAAGATTGTATCGAAGAAATGAAGATATTATTTCAATCCTTTTGACTCAATAATCGAAGTTTTCATAGCTTCATTTACAGCTTGTCTAAATTCTTTATGATCTTTAGACATATCTAATTCTACAGTTTTCCATTCATTAAGTTCAGAATTATAAACTTGTTTTTGAAATGTATATTCTCCATCAAGAATTGTAATAATTAGTCTAGTATTGTTCATAAAATTACTCCATATATTAACCTAAAAATCTAAAAGGTGCATATCCACCCCACGCTAAAACATTTGCATCATTGTCTGGGTCTGGAACATAAATTTCAAAGAAAGGTGTTCCCTTAGCATTTAAATCCCATATAGAACTATATACAGCATTTTCTTTAAATGCATATACTCCGCCAGCATATGGGAATATATACTCGGGATCACTTGAGTAGAATGGTTGATCAATATTAGAACCATCAAAATTATTTTGAATTCCACCAACTAATTCCCATGTTGTTCCGCCATCAATAGATCTATAATAATACCATCCAGCTTCTGTGTATGTATCTGTTCCTACATCGTATGCATATGCATCTTCATATACACCCATCCAAATAACTTGTCCATTTGTTCCTGCAACTATATCCATAGTACACTTTCCTTCTTGATCCATTCCTTCATCAGTATTTGTAACAACTACTGGAGCACTCCATGTTACACCAGCATCTGTAGATTTCATAAAGACTGTTTTTGCATACCCGTCAGTTGCATATTCTATTCTAGCCATCATATAAATTGTGTTTGCATCAATCCATTTAATTGTTGGCATCCACCAATTACAATTAGTTCCATACAAATATCCTGGAGCAGCTACAATATTTTCTGTCCAGTTGGAACCACCATCAGTACTCTTAAATGTTAATATTCCATATTGACCAATAGTTACATCTTCATATTGTTGTGCTATAATAATATGATTTGAATCGTATCCAGAAACACTTGTATATAGGGTGTAATATCTATCAGATGTAGCATTTGGAGCAAAACTTGTAACAGTCCAATTGCTTCCAGAATCTACTGATTTATACATCCTCATATCATTTATACCACTATCATTTGGACCTATTCCAAATAAATACCAAGTAGTTGCACTAGCTGCATATGCTTCCATTCCGTGTGCATAATCAATTCCTGTTGGGTTTGGATCTCCGACTATTGAAGGAAGTTGAGTCCAGTTGAATGTTAATCCACCATCAGTAGAATAAAATGCATATGGTGTGGTATCATCATAAGAAGATCTTACATATTTATATATTCCACCAAAGAATGTATTTTCACTAATAGGAAGAATAGACGGATACAGAAGGTCATTAGTTCCTTGGCTATCTATATCTGCATTATTTATATACAATAGTTGAGTATTTTCCCACAAGACAGTATAATTACTAAAAGATGGATCACTATAATTATAGTCAATTGTTCCTCTACTAAACACCATGACATCTGTAAGATCTCTTGTAGCTGTTGGATTTGTATAATGACTAACAGTTGCTACAGTATACATGATATTATTAAATCCTGATAACGCACCATACAAACTTAGTTGATCTGTCATAGGTGTTGCTGGGGATGGAGTTTGAAACATACTTGATTGTGCAGGGTAAACTCCATAAATAAGACCATAGTGCATTGTACCTTCTTCCAAAGGTGGTTCTGGTTCTGGTTCTCCACCACCACTCTCTATTACTTCAATATAACATATATCATTATTGAATGGTGAGTCAAATAACCACCCAACATCGAAGTTTACAAAACCACCAGATTGAAATGCATATTGTATATCACCAGTACTATCAACTTCATACGATGAAAAAACAAGTTCCTCAACATTTGTTGCATCTTCACCATATCTATGAATATTATAATATTCGTGGAATTCTTCAATAACTTCCGGTATATATTCTTGTTCAAAGTCACAAGAAGCACCAATATCAAACCATGAACCACAATCCATCAATTCTCTTGAATAATATCTCCTATATACAGTATCAATTGGCCAGTCTAAAAATTCTTGAGTTTCATCATAAGTGATAACCAATTCTCCAAGAGAATCTATCTTCAAATATGCAGTTTGATAAAATTGAATTTCCGATGGAGGCATACTATAAACTGGGGTTGCAACACCAGACAATATTTCTGGTTCATCATAATACTCTACAAATAACTTTTTCACAATATTATACATTCCATCATAACCATAATCTTCCAAATAAACATTTGCAACTCTATAAGAACCAACTGGTGGATCACTATAAATTTGTGTTGCTGTTGAATCAGATGCAACCTCAATATCTATCATTACATCACCAGTTGTAGAATCAACATAAATATTATAGATTCTTTGTTCATTTGGAGGAATTGGATCTGATTGAACAGCAATACCTTCTGGGAAGAATCCTTCAAGATAACCACCATGACTATCTGCTGTATCAAAGTCTATAATAGTTTCCTGAATTCTATCAATGTTTGGAGCATCACCAATTACTATTGATTCTGTTAGTTTATCATTGAAAACATATGATGTTGTAATGAGAACAAATCGTGCTCTATATGGTTTGAAGAAGTTGATAATATCTTTTACATACTCAAGAGATCCTAAACCCAAAACAAGAGATGATAAATTTGGAATAACTGAACTTATATAAGTTGAAACATAATCACTCAAGTCTTTCATTAACAAAGATAAAATTTCAAATCCTCTACCAAATCCAAAGAACGAATCAATAGTTGTTTTAAGATCTGGATTTATAGTCTGTAATATAGTCCCTGCGGTTGAAGAATCTGTTAGAAAATAAGTTGATTTATCTCTGGTAAATAATGCATAAAATTCTTCGATTTTATCAATTCTTTCATCTTCTGTTGCTGTTCGTATAGTTGGTCTATATGTATTGTAATAATTCCATTGATCAATAATATCATCTACTGTAGTGTATGCACCATCATAACAGAAATGTCTATCACCAGAAGATCCTGTTGTTCTTCCATAGTACTCATTGAATGTATAAACACATGCTATATACAATTCAAGAAATGATACTATAAATGCTGTATCAGTTAGTTTGATTATTCTATTTAAATCACCTGTAGCTAAATACTCAGCATAGTCATCACTTACTATTCGAACTATAATTGCCATTCCAAGATTTGCATTTTGAAGATAAATACCAGGAACGATACCAAAGTATGGTGTTCTTGATGGAAGTGCAATTTTATTATTTTCTACTAAAGTTTCAACCTCTTCTTCAGATAGCATCCAATGTGGATCATTTTCTGTCATTGGTTCAAAATCAACATCTGGAATTGATAAATATGAAGCACCAGAAACCTTTGGTATACAATATTCTCCAGCAAATACTATCCTTCCAGCATTATTTTTTTGTAACCAATATTCTACAATATCAATATCTGTAAATGTAAAGTAACTAAGAGCTTTAATAATTGAATCTGGCGTTCCCTTAATTTTATATAAGTTTACTAAATCATAAAACATATTTATTTTATTATTTCTAGATAACTCATCTAATGGTCCGTTGAAACCAAAACTTCTAATCAACTCATCTATATGGGCATCTGGTAAGGAAAAAACATCACTTACCTTTTTCTGTGTTCCAACTATCGTTTTGTGTGAAGCATACCAGTCTGCAAGAAATCCTCTCAAGCGAAGATAATCAGGAGACATATGTGCATTTTGATCTATAATGTTTTGAAAATATGTTGTAGAAACAGCTTGCTCAGATTTAGATAGGATCTGTATTACTTCATCTAGATCTTCAACTGTATTTCCTTTTAAGAAATTTAAGATTTTGAAAAAGTCATTGACTGAGAACAATGTTTATTCTCCTATTCTAACTCGACGTTTAAAGCCGACGCATGATTAAATACTGCTTCTGAAACGTATGCTTCATAACAACATTCCAAAATAAAAGACGGATCTGAGATTAATGTTGTACTATCATATAAACTATAATTATTATTTATCATTAAATCTAAATATATGTAAATAAGCTTTGATAAATTTGTAGATAAAGATGAAAAATCTATAATATTAAATGATGTACTATCTCCAAATAATCTATATAACAAAAGTTCATCCAGTAACATCAAGTCATCTGAAGAAAGAGCAAATAGATTTGTAGAATCTACATTATTGCTTGATATATAGTATTGTCCAGAAGTTGGATAAACACTCAACCTAGTTTGAACATAAAGCGGCCATGTTTCTCTAGTAACTAATTCATATTTATACCAATATTCATCTTCATCCCATGTATTATCAAATAATAATCTAATAAAAGATTTGTTGCTATTCAGATATTCTATTTTCAATGGTGCAGGAATTGGAAACATTCTTTTATTCATTGTACTATTAACTACAAAACTATGAAAGTAATATTGTAGTTCAGGAATCAACTTTGTTGATGCTAGAGTCATCTGTTCCATTCCCATTTATTTTAGTTAAATTATTAGCTGAAAGCATATCTAACATATGAATGAAAAAAGTCTCAGGAGAAAGTTTATTAAAAGAAAAATTAACACTTCGTGCATCAGTAGACCATTTACCAGAATGATATCTGACACACTCTTCTAATAAACTTACATCTTGTTCATTAAATAGTTTCAAAAATAATTCTTTATTTTGAACGATTGTGTCACCGATAACTTTATCATGCTTTGTATATGTACTTCTTGAGTACTCTGGATTTTTTAATCCATATTTAAAAGCATCATGTAATACAACAGCTAAAAATAATAAATCAGCTTTCTTAGACTTTGGTTCACAATCAAAAATTCTCATTAGTTTAGAACATAGATATGTCATTTCATATACATGTTCTGCAATCGTAGCAACATGACCATCGTCCTTTTTATGATACTTTAATGTAGCTGACGAATTACGATTCCATATTGGAGGAATCTTTTCTTTTAAAGCTCTCCAGAATCTAAAAGCGTTTTCAGACATTTCTTCTTGTAAAATATTGTCAATCATTTCCTCGTAATTCTGAGTCATGTGATTTCCTTTCTATTATTTTATATCTTTTTTATAGCATTTATACGAGATATGGATTTTCTTAAAGTTCTAATTTGTTTCAAGTTTTGTTTTATCACTTCTTTTACTTGTGGTGTTTGTTTCATAGATCTCAATTTTGCAAGGGCAGCCTGCCTTCTTCTCACTACATCTATCAAAGTTTTTAGTTCTTTGACTGCTGCAGGACCAAATTTTTTAACTAAAACTTGTTCATGAATGTATTGTAAATACTCATCCAATATCTTCATTTTTATGTTTCCTTCTATTATATATCTTTTTAGATTCTTTTATTCTGGATGGTCTAATAGGAATAGGCACTCTAACCTTTACTTTTTTAATCTTCCTCTTCTTCATCTGATCTACACTCTACTACATATTTACATGGTCCATTCGATTTTATTTCTTCAATTCCTGGAGGGCAATTTAGTCTTTTATTAATAAGAGATCCATCCTTATCGAAGAAATAAATATCTATATTAAATTTCATACCAACAGTATGAAATGATAATTCTTCTTCATTTGGAAATACAAATAAAAATCTAAGATTTTTTGAAGGTTTCTCTTTTTCAAATCTAAGAAGTCCAGTTGATCTATCCTTTTCCTTTGAAAAAATGATCATTGGTTTTCCGAAAGTCATCTTTCTCAAATCACTGGCATCCTGTTCAAGAGATTCTAAATACATATTTAGAATATTAGTCATTCTTAAATCAACTCCCTATATTTTTCTATCTTCATAGATAATTTCTCAATTTCTTTCGCTATTCTAAGTTTACATCTTACTGGATCTCTAGTATTTCTACACTCGTGATTTATTGATTGTTTTAAGTATATTATTCTCTGTTCTAGAGCTTTTATCCTTGCTCTTCTATAACACAAAATTTTATCAGTCCCGTGATATACTTTACACTGGAGTTGATAAGATTTTATATATTTTTTATATAACTGATACGAAGAAATTAGTATAGTAGAAATAGCAACTGTAGCAACTGTTAATTTAATACCTCTTCTTGCTTGAATTAGTTTTAATCGAGATACAAGAGATCCCATCCTTTCAACAAATTTTTCTTGTAGCTCGATTAACTCTTCTTCAAAACTTTCAAGAACCTGTTTTGCAAATGTATGACCCACGGTTTCAGCATGTTCAGAGTACTTAACTCTCGCATCAGCTATTTTTTGTTTAAGTTCTTCTCTTTTCTTTTTATACTCAAGTCTTGTCTTTGCAATAGCTTTTTTAATATCATCCTCTTCTTTAGATTCATGTAAGAATTCTAAATATTTATCAGACATTATTTATCCTCTTTAACTAAAAATGCATACCAATGAAATTTGTTAGTCTTACTCATATTCTTTTCTTTAAATCCAGGATAATGTTTTGTAATTAAATTATTAACAATTTCTCGTTCGTGTGGTTCTATGTTTGATCTGTGTTCTGAAGCAACCAAAAATGCTGTATTTGCTTTACACATTCCACATCTAGAACCATAGAATCCCTGCTCTTCCCAATCCTTTTGTTTAGGATTACATAGTGCACATTTACTCGACATATATAATTCCTTTCTTTAGAATAATAATGCTCCAATAGCAACACCAATCAATGTAAATATACCATTCTGAACAATAGTTGAAGTTAATGTTGGTTTAGCATCCTTAACTTTTTGTTCGCACAATTTATCTTTATCTTCCATTAACTTTTTATAATCATCAAGAGTCTTTTTCGTTATCTCAATTTGATCTCTTTGAAGAGCATTTATTTGCTTATACAACTCAATCTGCTTTTCTAATTGTTCATTTTGCTTCTCTAATATGTCAACCTGCTTCTGCATAATTTTATATTTTTCTAAATCAACTACAATCTGTGCCGCAACTTTTTCATCAAAACAAACATCAGCAGAATAAGCTACTGAACTACTTAGTAGTATAGCCCATATCATTAAAGCGACGCTTAGTTTCTTGAACATCTTTTGGTTTCTCCACATTTGAATATGCCTTTTTAAGATTTAAATAAGTCTTTTTTAAATTGGCATATTCTTTCTCTGATTGTGATAGTTGCTCATTTAAAGATCCTATTTGAGCATCTTTTTCCGCAATTTGATCTTTATAATTTTTTTCAATTTCAACTTCTCTGTCCTTTATGATTTGATCCACAACACTCTGTCGTGGAAATGAGTTCGCAGCCCAAGCGACGATTGATAAAACTAAAAATCCTACAATGATAAAAGTTAGAATCTTCACTATTGGAATAGCCCAAATTTTCTTAAAGAATTCCATTACCAAAATCTCCATGAGTAGTGATCTTTTCCCAATCTATACTTATCACCACGACTATATACTTTTTTGGAGTAATCATAATTTACTTCGCATAAATCAAGAACACCCCATTTCATTTGAATCTTTCTTCTTTGACATTCATTTTTCATAAGATCCCAATCAAGAACACCAGCCCTCTGGTACTCCTTATATAGTAATCCCCTTCCTCCGTTGTAGATTTGATATGATATCCACAACCGTTTTGGATTCGTCCAGTTCTCCTTCTTTTGAATTGATGCCATATAGAATGCCTGAGCTTCAATAGAGTCAGCTGCCTTATATGGATTCAAGTCTGGTCTACCCATTTGCTTTTTAATACTATTCCATGTAGCAGGCATAAATTGTGTAAGACCCATACCTGCATCGAAAGCTGTAACATTTGCTCTGCATGCTGACTCTTGCTCTATTTGACCAAGAGCATACCACCAAGGAAAGTTTCCATCAAAATTTCTTATATGAGAATTTCGAACATCCGTAATAAATTCTCTACATCTGTCAAGACCATATAAATCACTAGTAAAAAAGATAACTAAAAAACTAATTATCAGAAACTTTAGTAGTTTTCCCATCTACTATAATCTCCACGGTCTTTTTTCCAATCCAAAGACCAAATGACGTTGCGAAAAACCATGTCATGAATGTTTGCTGTGCTTGAATTCCTGCTCTAACAGGTTCATAAAAAATACCAATTATTATCAGAACTAAATAAACAAAAGTAATTAGTGCATTAATAAATGAACCTCTTAAAGAACCATCTGTATTTAGAACCAATCCCTTTAACATTAACCACCTCTAGTCCAACCAAGAATAATTACAGAATACCAAACAACAATCATAACTTTTTTCACCAAATCTGTTGTATCTTTGTTAAAATCAATATATGGCCACATAATCTTCCTTGTAATATGGGCATGTAAAATACCTGCAGAAACAAACATTAGTTTTGCTAAAGCAAGCGTCACTATACCAGATTCAGGTGGAGGAAGATAGTTAATTCCAACAATAATAAGAAGAAGTGCTATAGTATCCAAATAAGTTCTCTTCACATTAAACCAAAGATTTTTAAAATATTCGTTCATATGTATATCCTCCATTTGTAGTTTGTTCTATCTTTTATCCAGAACTCTGTTTAATTCTCTTGATCTTTTCTATATAATCGACATGTGTTTTATTATTTGGATCCCATTTTGCACTACAATCTAGTGATTTTGTATAACTATCTTTATCAATAAAGGTCTTAAATGTTAGTTCGAATCCCAAGGGTGGTTCTCCAATTTCTCCAATTTCATCTAAAATCAAATTTTCATAAGACTTTTGTTTAGAATTATCATATATAACATAAAAAGATGGTTTCCAATTATCATTAATTTCAACATATTCTATTTCATCGCATATCCAAGATCTTGTTGGAACCATCTGACTTCCAAACGAACCAATACCTAAAGTATTAGATCGTCTCTTTGAAATTAGACCATCAAAGAAATATCCATAAACTCTGCTATAAAAATCTTCTTTTGATATCCTTTTATCAACGAATCTTAGACTTTTAGATTGTAACTTCTTTTGTAAAATATCAAATTCGCCTTCTAATATCCATCTATAATTAGAATTACTTAAGTGTTTTTTAACTATATTAATAAATGGTTCTTCCACTGATATTAAATATTCTTTATCATAAATTTTTCCATGCTCATTAAAATTATTGAAACAATAATTTGATTGTAAACATATAACATCCGGCTGCAATTCTTTAACCATACGTAAATCATTCTCAAACTGTTCAAGATCTTCTTTAGATACATAATTAAAATAACATATAAGATCTACTGATGTAAACATCATTTTTTCTTTTGCTCTATCAATTAGTTTTTTAACATGACTAAAATCTGCAAAAGGTCTATTTTGCTTTTTTAGATAGTAACTATTAAAAGATTGAACTCCAAATAATAAACATGTAATTCCTAAACCAGATAAAAAATCTATATATTCTACACTACAAATAGCAGGATGAATCTCAAATTGTTTAGAAATTATATTTTTAAAATTTGGAATTATTCTACATATTTCTGATAGAGAACCCGGATCAAATAAATTTGGTGTCCCACCACCAAAGAATATAGACTTTATTTTTTTACTATTTAAAATATCAGAATAAGACAATACCAATTCTCTCAAGTAAACATTTTGATAATAATTATGATCTTCCTTATTATATTTAGTTCCTTTATATGCACAAAAACTACAAACAGTTGGACAAAACGGGTTACATATATATAGTTGAAAATCTTCTATATTATTCGAGTTTTTCCATTTATTTATGATAAATTCCATGTCTACTTTCATTTACAAGTTTCCTCACTGTCTCTATAAATTCTTTTTTAAATTCACTATATTTAAATCTCTTTATTGCTTCTTCTCTCATTTCAAAAGACATTTCGCTATAGTCAGGATTTTCTTCTACTATTCCTTTTAAATTAGAAATAAAATCATCTACTTTATTAGTTCCAAAATATAAATACCTAGCCCAGTCGATCCATTTATAATCATATTTATCCGTTGTTCTATCATTTACAACAAGAGGAATTGTTCCTGAATATATTGCCTGTAATAGGCACAAGTTAAATGGTTCATGACCATCATGTGGAAGTATAAAATACTTATATTGATTAAAAATTTTTGGAACTTCTTGTTGTGGAACAACCCCAATATATTTCAAGTTTTTACATGTTTTAAATTTTTCTATATATTTTTCGTTATATCCACATTTTCTTCTTATTTCATTCATTTCCTGAAATTTTCCATAACAATCAATTTGAATTGTAGTACTCTTAATTTTTTCAATAAACTCCAATGATAGTTTATGTGGAAATATATTACCAATATAACAAAATAATTTTTTTCTTTCATTCCATGGTTTTGTTATTTTAAAAACATCTGGGTCAACAGGATGAACTGTATTGTAGAATTTATTGATATCAAAGTTATCTGGAAGGGTAATATAATGTGGAAGGAGATTTGTAATAAAGACTTTATCACAGGATTTTATATAAGATGTATGCATTGCAGAAGATTTTGGTTGATCTTCAAAGAAAAATAGATATTGCCACAAATGTAAAATATGAACTATTTTTAAACCCTTATATAATTTATAAAAATAGATTGGAATCAAAGTTCTTTCAAATGATTCATTTACAACTACAATATCAGGTTTTTCTTTACTCAAATAATAAGAAAAATCTTCAATTGATACCTTTCTGTTAAATTCTGTATATATTACTGGTGTTTCATAAATTGCTTCTTTTATCCATTGTTTATAAGTTTCTCCAACACTCCATATTCCGGATCCAACATCTATATTCACAAACAGTATTTTTGTAGTCATTAAAATTACCCTTAGTACATTGATAAATCATTTCTAACCCTACCAGAAAACTCCTTGAACCTTAACTCCTGAGTTTTAGACCCATATATAATCTTGTCATATGCTAATTTTGCATTTGAAATATAAACACAAGTACTAGGAATATTTAATACATCATAGGTACAATCACAATAATACATTTTCATACCATTAGAGGTCAAAACTTTATCAAATTTTTGTAACTCAACTAATAAATCAATATCGTCAATATTTTTAATATTTTGGTATCTTATTTTAAACGATGGTAGGAGGTGATGTAAAATTGTATTTCTTTGTAAGTGTTCAATTGGATTTTTACTAAGTTGTATTAGTTCTATTAAAGCCCTAATTATAGCTTCCTCTGCAGTTGTTGCACAACCATAAGCTATTGTATATATTCCATTTTTAGTTTTATTTATAGCACAGATAACAGGAATATCTAAATTTAAGGAGCAAAATTTCAAGATTATTGTATTTCCGCAGTAATGCATTTTTTCTAGTAAATCTTGAATAAATTCTGAGTCAATAGAAGACTGATCTATTTCTGGAGTTTTTATTTTTTCTGTTTCAATTATAGATCTGCAATGTCTTTCAATTACTTCGCATGCCCCATGAAGGACAGCTTCTTCCATGGTATTTCCTGCTGCCATTCCATTAGATCCATGAAATACTATCCTTATATAATCTAGTGGAATATATGAAATATTATCTTGTAAATCGTAACATTTATACCACTTAAATTTGTAGTTCATAATTTCTTCATCTGTTATATATGAATTCAAACTACTAGGATTCATTAAACAATTTTTTATAGATAGTATATCAAAACTATTATTTATCAAATCTTTTGCACTAGATACAAAATCAAAGTTTTCTCTTATGTGTTTTATAACAGAATATCTTTCAACCATTTCCATTAAACCACTACAATATGTTTGTTCAATAGTTGAACCTTTCCCAGATACCCTTTGGACTATTGTCATTGTAGTGAATTCTGGAGTTCCACGAACTTCACATATAGGAAAAAGAGACATAATATGATCTCTTTCTGCTATTTTCAATTCAAAATCATATAGGATTGGTGTTTTTAGAATTGATAATCTTTCTAGAAGTTTTCTATAAGTTAAAACTGGATTGCATACTCTATGAATTCCATTCTTATTATACCTTTTTAAGCTTGATACAAGCATTATTTTTACACACCTTTCTCAGTCTCACATTCGTTTCTTTTAGATTCGATATCTTCTAACCTCTTCTTTTGAGAAACTTTGAAATAATGCTTACTTATATCAAATGCTGGAGGTAACCATTGTCTTAGATCGACAAAATATGAAACAATATCTCTCAAAGAAGCTGCAGCTTCAACCATAGTAAAATGATTATTAACAATTCTATCTAATGCTTCACAAACAACCTCTAATTTTTTATCATTAAGAATATTTTTATTCCAGTTATATATTAGTGTAGAATAAGATTTAATAAATGTTTTTGTATAGTCAGAAATTGGACTTCTCAAAAGAGACCTTAGAACCGTATGAATAGGACCTTTAATTATATCTTCATCAAACTTTCCAATTTCCTCTCCATTATTTAAAGTTGTTATATGAGACTTAACTAAATCTACTGATTTTCTAACCAGTTCAATATTATCTCTAGAAAGAAAATCCATATATTTATCTTCACTATTCATATAATCTTCAATAATCTTAATAGTAGTTTCTGGACCCATTTTCAACATTTCCTTTCTTTGTTTATTTTGTTTCTTCTTGTAATAAAACAGAAAACATTTCTTTTGAATCTACATTTGTTCCCTTAAGAACCTTTGATAGAACATTAGCTTTTTCTAATGTCTTTTTACTAAATGAAACTTGAAAATTCCAGTTTATTGCATAGTGACCAAATGCATATAAAAAATTATTTAAGTATGTGAGAGAATCACCTTGTAATTTCTGATTTTCTTTAATCCTTATTAGTTCTTCAAGGACTTTATCAACAATTCCGTTTGTATCAGATAATCCATCAATCAACTCATTTCTATTTAGGTTTTCTGTTTTATTTGCTCTAATCTGGATTTCATCAATGTGTAATTTCATTAGAGAAACCGCAGTATTTATATCAGAAATAATAGAATCATCAAACAGAGAAAAAACATCTATGTATGATTGTTTTTTGTAGTAGTCAGATAAAAAACTAATAATAACTACATACGAGTTTTGTAATCTTCCTGCCATAATGATTACTCCTTAAAAATCTTAAAATAATTTTTTATTAGGAGTTTTTTATCTACATCAATACGATCCATAAGAATAGGAATTAATCCCAATTCTTTAAACTTATCTAATATAGTTGCAACTTTAGTATGAAGTAGAGAACATACACTAGGAATTGGTGTAAACATATCACCAGTTGTTTCATATTGTGAACCCAAGCAACCACCAAGGCAAAGAGCTTTTATAAAACATTGCTCGCAATACGGAAAATCTTTCGTAACTGATGCTTGTAAGCCTATCTGTAATTCTAAATTTAAACTTTCAATATCTACAATTTCTTTTCCATTATCAACAAATTTCCATAGAGCAAATGGTTTATACATCAATCTATGACAAGCATACGTAGTAAGATCTACCAATCTAAGTTGATTAACTGTTTGAATTGAGCAAGAAATTCCTCTTCCTATATTTGTAAAAATAGAAAATATATTTAGTGGACTTTCTTTTAAAATATATCCAACAAAATTCTCTTTACTTAGTTGTAACTTATTCTTTAACCAATCAATTAAAAAATCCAAAAATTTTGCATAGTTCTGTGTTTGCTCAGGGGTCCATCCATCATTTCTTACTTCTAGTAAATACATACTCCGCCAAGAAATATCATATTCTTCAAACTTCTTCTGGAACCACAAAAAATTATCTATCCAGTGTTCAATTGCTTCATTATGAATCATTGGATGAAAACCACATTCATATTTTTTACCAAACTCAAAAATCTTATTATAATACTCTTCATCTCTAATAATACCAGATTTCATTGGTCTACTAGAATCACAATATAAACCATCAAATGAAGCACTAAGCTTTATTTCTATATCATGATTTTTTGCTCTATTGTATGCTCTAACAAATGAATTATAATACTCTGGCATATGAACAAAATTCATATTAGATGGTATTAGTATTCTTCCTTTCTTTCCAGATTTAATATAAAAATCAATAGATTTTTCTAGTATTTCATATCCAATATTTTGGTTTAAAACTTCACCTAAAAATAGAGATATATTTGGTTTCAATCCATGATTGAAAAACCAGTCAAATAACATACTACAGTTCTTTGAGATTCTTTCATCATCATTAAGTTCCAAAGGATACAGTTCATTACCAAATCTGGTTAAGTAACAATATTTACATGCTTGGTCACATTTACCATTAATAATCAATTCTATTTCTTCATATTGGCAAGGAATTTTAGAATTACTATCGACATTTCGCCATGATGAAAAATATGTCTTTTCAAGAATATTTTTACAAACTTCACTATTTTGATTTTTATACTTTTCTGAACTCATATGGATTCAAATGCCTTTCTATAAAATTCTTCAAATGCTCCGTTCGCAAGAAGTCTTATAGTTGAGATTGATAGGATATTGAATGAACCACTATTTATAACATTATCAAAATAGCAACCTCTAGCCCTCTGAAATTGTGTAAATAACTCAACAATCGGGTGTTCTAAATCACCATAAATCTTTGAAATTTGACCAGAATCTGCTAATTCCATAAGTAGAGAATATGTCATTGAAATTTTAAATTTGTAGAAATCTGTATATCCCCTAGATGTATATAAAAGTCTTGAGCAGTTTTTATCATCATTTATATTTGCTACAAATTTTCTATATAGATCATCTCTACTCTGGTCATATCCTACACAATATGAACTATTTTTAAAATGCTTTTTAATTTCAGGAATCATTTCATCTATATCTGAATAAAATGTTTTATGACAACAATGTATATTATTATCTTCTGCTAAAGCTAAAAGACTTCTTCCAGCAGAACACCCATATGTAAATTGTCTGGTTGCTGTATATCTCATTGCGTTTATTGTGTTTAAAAAGTGCGAATAAAATGTCATTACTGGAATTGCATATTTAAACTTTTTTGACTTTGAAAGTTTATCCTGATTTAAAACCAGCTTATGAAAATTTATTCCATCTTCTGTTGTATAACTTCCGGGAACAACAACAGTTGGCATACATTCAGTTATAAAACATATTTTTTTATTTCTATTCTTTTCAATTAGTTGTCTATTTAAATCATCAAAGAAAGAATAATAATCAATCATTCTATCTATATTACTTAGTTCCTTAATTTGATTCTGGTCAATAGTTGGTTTAAAATGTGCAAATATATTACAATCAACATTGCTATTATTGATATTTTCAAAAAACTTAACTATATTCTTACTTATTGTTTTTGTTGAACCTCCCTTTCTATTTTCATCTGTAATCCATTCCGGACCATCCAGGGACATTTGTATTTCAAAACTAATTTTTCTCCCTTCTACTTTTGGAAAATTAATAATAAAATCACTTATAATAGAAGGATCTGTCATAAAATTAGATGATAATAAAACTTCTCTAAAACGAGGAAACTCTTTCAAAACTTCCATGTAAAATGGATAAAATTTATTTAATGTTAATGTTGGTTCTGTTCCCCAATGGGAAATGCATTCAAGATTTTTTCCAAATACTTTCTTCATTTGTTCTAAAAAAGAACCGTCTTCTATTTTAGAAATAATTTTGTCGTGAATTTCGTTAACAATTCCTGTCTTTGGTATATAACAATATTTACATCTTAGATTACATTTTGCAGCTGAAAATAGTTCAGCAGATACCAACCAATTTATATTTTCAAAAACCATTTTATTTCCTTTCTTTTACTCAGCAAAATTGTGATTAACTGCGTATGCAGTGAAATAATAACCAAGATCACCTCCATGGTATCCTGGATAATTTGTACCATAATTTGTTGGGCAAACACCTGAGTTGTGTGTTGTACATGGTGCAGTATTATTATCTAACCAATCAACATTATTTCTCATTTCCTGAATATCTGCCCAATCAGCTTTTGCCCCAACAGATATGTCCTGTGTCCAAGTGAACCCTGCCATACTACCTCCAATTAATCGCTTCCATGAGCTGAGTTATAATGCAAGTGTCTATGACTATATAGTTCTGAAGAGTTATTTGTAGCCTGAACTGCTGTAAAAACTGATGCTTTATAACCAGAATAATATGTTCTACAATAGTTATTATCTTTTGCATAATCAATTGCAGTTCTCAATTCCTGTGCATCAGTATTACCAACTACTGCGCCAACTCCTGGCGGAATATGAGACCAAGAAAAAGCAGGAAGAGATATCTTAGTATATATTGTATTTACATTTGTCTTGACTTCGTTAGCATCATAATTTTCTATATTATTAACATATGCAGAACGAGATCTCCAAGAAAAAGACATTATAAAAACCTCCTTACTTGATCCTTACCCAATGTCTTCCATTAACTTTTATTCCATTCCATTCATCACTTTTTTCTGGTCTAAGATAAGTAGCAATAATTCTTTCTGGAAATTTAATTTTTGTACCAGCATTCATTTCAACAAGTGTTC
>Ga0079074_1015315_pt1 | contig 28528 bp, 38 predicted proteins | sample ADurb_Leu_01_Slu_FD_74547 | JGI IMG/M metagenome (GOLD analysis project Ga0079074, IMG submission 74547) | Active sludge microbial communities from Illinois, USA, of municipal wastewater-treating anaerobic digesters - ADurb_Leu_01_SludgeMetaT... | ecosystem: Engineered > Bioreactor > Anaerobic >... | reverse complement strand
AAAGGACTGGGGGAACTATCTCCTTGGCAATTAAAGATATGTTTATTAGATCACGGGACAAGACACTTAGTTAAGGTAACATATAGTAAAGATATAGATCAAATTATGAAATTGTTTTCAGATGTAAGCGAGAAGAGAAAGTTGTTGGAGGGATAATGCCAATTTCAGCAAAATTAGAAAATAGAGTAACTTTTGATTTAAGTATAACTGGTGAAGATGTATTTAGATTTAAAAGACTTCTTGAAGCTGGAAGAACTGGTTTTGTTCTTGCTAAGAAGACAGTAGAGGGGCAGCAACCAGATGATATTGTAGATGATGTAAAAGCAACTCTACAATTAGCAGACAATATTCTACAGAGGTTTAAGTGATGCCATACATAACACAAAAGAAGAAACTAGAGATTGAACCAGGATTATCTATTGCATCAGATGGAATAGAAACTACTGGAGATTTGTGTTTCGCAATATACTGGTTGATGATGAGTTATGGACTATATCCACCAGGAAAAGAAACAGTAGGACCAGCTATGACTTTTGATAGTGCATCAAAAGCTATTACTGCCTGTGAGTGTGCAAAGCTTGAATTTTATAGAAGATATGTTGCACCATATGAAGATAAGAAAATTGAAGAAAATGGAGATGTATAATGAAGAAGTATAATAAAAAAGATTATAGTATTGAAGGAATGACAGTATATAATGTTGGTGTGGATGCTGGATTGATTGTTATTTCTGATCTGGATTGGTTCAAAAATAAACCAGGTTATAAGTTTGAAGAAAGACTTAGTTCCATTCATGATATTGAACCGGGTGAGTATCAAGTTAATTGGAAAATTGATGAAACATATAATGGAGATGTAGAAGGAACTGGAATTCTTAAAGTAACATCTGGAAAAGTAGTAGTTTCAGATCCATGTTATTTGATTGACCATGAAGCAAATCATTGGGGAGATGTCCTTGATGAAACTGGTTATTTTCAAAGCCCACCTGATGGAATGCTTGTTTTAGATAAAATGGGTGGAGATGGTTGTTATGATGTAGATATTAAACTCAAAAAACTATGAGGATTAATTTCAATGTCTCAAATTGATACACCTCACGAGATTAGAATCCAAAACACATTCTATTCATTCCATGATACATATCTATTGAGGGTCTATACGGAGGGAATGGAGAAGTTTAATTATCCCAATTTAATGATAGTAGTTCCCGACGTATATATTTATTACACATATAAAATTTTATACCAAATATGTGATTGGATTCTAAATCACTACTCGAACGGACCGGAGGATCTTGGTAACTATTATGTAAATGTTGGAAAAGATACTGAGTATCCTCCGGTCATGTTCGTAAAAATTAAAAAAGATGGGAAAGATTACTTATTCCTGCAATCTAGGCAGGCATTGAATAAAGAAGAATTTGAACAATCTTTAATGACTAAAATTGAATGTGATAGTTTTAAAGAACTTGTTGTAATTAAAGGGGGAAAAAGTGGACAAACTGATCCCGGTATTTTATAAAAGTTATGGTGAGTATGTAAATCATTTTAGAGCATTTCCTCTTGATTTGGACGGACTTAAACCTGTAGAAAGAAGGATCCTTCTTTCAACTTATGAAATAGCAAGAGATAAATATGTAAAGTCAGCAAGAATTGATGGTCATTGTATTGGTCACTATCATCCACATGGTTCATCTTATTCAACCATCGTTCAATTAGTTAATCAAGGATTTTTAGATGGTCAGGGAAACTTTGGATCTAGTGTTGGTGTTGATGATAATCCTCCAGCTGCAATGAGATATACGGAATGTAGATTATCTAAAAAGACAGTAAATATGGCGTTTAAATTATTAGATTATGTTCCTTGGGTAGAATCAGAATTAGATAAAGAACCTGAGTATCTACCAACTATGTTTCCATTTTGTATTATTGGGCATGAATATACAGTTGGTATTGGATTTGGATATAGAACATATATCCCTTGTTATTCAATAGAAGATTTGCATAAACGGTTATTGTACCTTCTTAAGAAGGAAAAAACTAAACCATCAATAAAACCAATTTCAGATTGTGATGTTTTAGCAACAGATCAGGAATTAGAAGAACTTCTTACAACAGGAAAAGCTTCTATTAGAGTAAGAGGAAAGATAAAAGTAGATAATGCGCATTGTAAAGTCGTGGTAAAATCTTGGCCTCCAGGAAGAAAATTTGAGTCATTTCTTTCTAAGTTTACAAAAGAATTGGAGAATCAGGATATTGGTTTTACAGATTTATCTACCTCAGAAACTAATATAGTATTTGAAGTTCTAAAACAAAGAAATAGAGATGAAATATTTAAGAATTTTGTAGAGAAATTAAAAGATTCTCTCACAGGATCAATTTCATTTGAAACAATTATTGTTGATCGAAATAAAAGAGTTAGGAATGTACCTGTTGATGAAATGATAGTAAATACATATCATATGTTTGAAAAGACCAATGAAGCAATGTTAAAGAGTGAAGTTTCTCGTCTTGATTCTTTAATTGAAGAAAATCTAATTCTTGAAAAGATAAAACCCTCTTTATCTTATTATTTACAACCAAAGAAAGTTTTTAAATTCGATGATGCAATTGAAAAAATTTCTGATATATGTAATGTAGATGAAAAGATTGTTAGAGAACTATTACAGAAATATAAAATTTCAAAACTTCTTACCACTAATACTGATATTTCTGATCTTGAGACTAAAAAAAATAAAGTTAAGAATAACTTAAATAATTTATCTAAATATGTTTTAACACAATACAAGGAGATTTCAGATGTTTGATGCAATTAAAAGTATATTTAAAAAAGAAGAAACTGAAGAGATTGATGCAAATGTTAAATTAGAAGTGAAGAATCTTCCGTTTAAATTGAAAACATGCCCAGAAAGGATAGTTGCAAAACTTGATGAAGTTGAAGTAGAAAATGACGAATGTTCTATGATATGCGAACCTTGTTTTGGAAAAGGATATTTACAGAAAAATATAAAATTATTATATATATGTAAAGAATGTTATGGTGTAGGAAAAAAATATTGGATAGATAGATTTCTAACTGCTTCAAAAGTTAATAAATTTGAAATGGAAAGTAGGGAAAGAATTTGTATGAATATTCATACTTTAATGTATGAGTTGAAGCAAGAAGCAGCAAAGATAAATTCTGTAGCCATTATAGAGATAAAACAGATTGATCCAAAAAGTGTTTCATCTCAGGAACTTTTAAGTCATATAAACTGGTATGGATGTGGAAAAATTCAAAAAAAGGATGAAGAATGAAAACTCGGGTATTTGTATGCCCTGTGTGTCATGGTATGGGAATTCTAGATGTACTAGTTGAATGTGATCATGATACGAGACCAAGACATTCTCTTGTTTGTGCATGTATGGGTCTTGGTTTCGTTTCGAAAAAAAATAAATGTTATTCTTGTGATGGAAAGGGTTATAGAGATTGGGTTGATGATATAAGAAGACCTTTGGGTGGGAGTATTTATAAAGATGCTACCAATAAAAATTTGTTGTAAATGTGTTGGATCTGGTTTTGATCTTGAGTATCTAGTTGAATCAAAGACAATGAGTTTTGTTGATTGTAAACACTGTAAAGGTACAGGATATAGATTCTGGATAGATGATATTTTAAGACCAACAGGAAATAAAAATGGAACAGAAAAAGGAAACTCCTTGGCAATGGACTGAGCTAGAAAATAAAATTAGAGATGAAGGATTTGTTCCGTGTCCTGTATGCCACGGAACAAAACAAGACGTACTTACAGGTAGAAAAGTTTGTGAAGATTGTGGAGGAACGAAAAAAGTAGCAAGATATAATAATAGTGTGTTTATTCCATGTAATCGGTGTGATAAAGATGGAACACATTTTTATGCTAAGTGGATAACGTGCGAATATTGTAAAGGAACTGGATTAAGAACATGGGTGGACACAATGATACGACCCGTACCTGTTCAGTATGTGAAGGAAGAGGACGTGTAAATGTTTTACACCTACAGAAAAAATGCTTGAATTGTGGAAATCAATATCATAAGACTAACTTAGATAATACTATATATACATATTCTAGTTACACATCTAAATGTCATTTCTGTGAAAGTATATGTGTTATTGAATCAATGGAAACAGTTATTATAAAGTGTCCTCTTTGTATTGGAACAGGAACAAGAACTTGGATAGATAAAATGATTAGACCATATAATAAAAAAAGAATGGAAGAAAATATATACAGAACTGTTGTTGAAAGTTCAGATGGATTTAGAGAAAAATGCGACACAGATATGATAGTTAAGTTTAATGAGGAACAATTATAATGAATAATACACCAGATACATTGTGGTTACAATTAGTTACCAAATTGAATTCTCTAGAAAAAACAACTGAAGAATTTAAGTCATCAGACAAATATATTCATGTATATAGACAATGGTTGACGAAAGAATTTCCTTATCGAGAAACCACAATTGATAGATACATATTATTACTAGTTTCAGCTGGATATATCAAAAAAACTAAAATGAGGGGACATTATTTAAAAATAGCAGATATTCCAGAAGAGATTCCAAGAGTGAAATTTGAAAGAAATTATAGAGGAAGAATGTTATGGATAGAACAGGTGACAACTTTTTACAATCTATATAGGAGTTAGAAGTATGACAATTGCTCAAGGAGAACTAATAATTGATGATGAATATTTAGAATCTCTTAGGTGGAAAGAGTTTAGAATGGAACCAGCTATTAGAAATAGAAACTGTAATCACTGTGGCAATATTATTCCACCAGGAGAAAAATGCCTGAGATTTCGATATGGTAGTTCATATTATAAAATAACAGCAAATCTATGTAGAAATTGCATGTTGAGGATGTTAGATGTCTAAAATAGATTTAAAAATGAATATTGAATATGTTTGTGTAGAATGTAATGGAGATGGAAAGGAAGTTGTCAAGAAAATAACCACTTGTAATAACTGTAAAGGAATAGGATACATATTTTATAAAAACTATCGAAATGAAACGGATTCATGTAATTGTCCAACATGCAAAGGAAAAGGTAGTTTTTATACTTGGACTGATCAACCATGCTCATACTGTAGAGGTCGTGGTTATAGAAGTTGGATAGATTATATAGTAAGACCAAGTCAAAAAGAAAAAGAGGTGTGTAATGTTTAGAATTAAAAAGACTTTTAAAGTTCCCGTTGGTCATAGATTAATGAAGCATTCCGGATTGTGTAAAAATATTCACGGACATAATATTAAAATTGATGTTCAGATATCATGTCATGGTTTAGATCATAATGATATGGTAATGGACTTTGCTCTTCTTTCTAGTCTTGTTGCTCATATAATTTCTGGTTTAGATCATGCTACTCTATTAAACTCAGAGGATACAGAAAGTATAAAATATGTTAAAAGTTGTGGATTTGAAGATCAGAAACTTTTTGTATTTCCATCTGATCCAACAGCTGAGTATCTAGCATATTGGATCTATGACCAACTAAAAGCTAAAATTCCAAATAAGTATATCAATTTGGATTATGTAGCAGTTTGGGAATCAGATGATGCAGTAGCAATCTTTGATGGGTGTGAAAAGGATGTAAAATGATTTTAAAAAGAACCTCTGGAATTTGTATTCCACGGAATTTGGAAAACGAAACATTCTACAAATATATAAAAGAAAATTTGACTAGAAGATTTCGTAATTACGGAGATTCCTCCTTCACTTATCATAGTTTCTTTGTTGAAGATGATAAGATTCTTAAAATTCCTAGGTTCTTTCCAATTTGGGATTATACTAGTTGTAAAATTGAAAATATGTTTGGACCTGGAGAAGATATAAAAATAAGTCACAATATTAAATTAAGAGATGAATTACAAAAAAATATAGTGTCTTATTTGATTGAGAATAATCGTGGGATTATTCAAGCTTCTCCAGGTTCTGGAAAAACAGTAACAGGGGTATGTTGTGCAGCAGAAAGAAAAAAGAAAACCTTTATATTAGTTCATCGAGATAGTTTGGCAGACCAGTGGAAAGGACCAGGAACACCTGATAAACCACAAGGATTTCTTGCATTTACAGATTTAAAAGAGGATGAAGTTGTAAGATTAACATCATCCAATTTTGAACATGCTTTAAAGAAACCCGTTATAATATGTACAGATCAAACATTCATATCTCTTCTTAGAAGAAATAGAGCTAATTTTCTTATTGCTCTCAATAAGGCTAACATTGGAATCTTCATCGCAGATGAAGTTCATACCACAGTCGGAGCACCAACATTTGCAGAATGTTCAATCCATATTCCATCCCCAATAGCGTTTGGTTTTAGTGCAACACCTTATAGATATGATGGTAATGGTGACATAATTGAATATCATCTGGGAGAAGTTTTTGAACCAGAAGGAAAAGCAACTGTAATGGATGCAAGAGTTACAGTTATGTTGTTTGACTATGGAATATCAAAAAAGAGTTTTTTATATGTCCATTGGGGAGGATATTTTCAAAGGGCAAGATATTTCAATTTATTAAGAAAATCTGAAATGTTAGAAAGAATTTCAAAATCTCTTCTTTTAAAATTTATTAAAGATAATAGAGATATTGTATATATAACAGAAAGAATAAATCATATAGATTCTTTGTATAAATGGGCACCATTAGAGAGTAAAACAAGATTTATAAGTGGTGATAAAATTGATGTTCTGGATTCTCAATTGGTTTTATCTACACCAGGAAAAATGCGGGACGGTGTGGACATTCCGAAAAAAGATTGTCTGATAATGTCAACTCCAATAACTAATATTGAACAAATGTGCGGAAGAATAGTTAGGGTTTCTAAAAATAAAGATCAACCAATCATCATTGATTTTGTAGATATAGGAGAAAAAGAAATTTCAAAACAATTACCAGCAAGAGTATCTTATTATGAAAAGCAAAAATGGAATATAAAATATGTTTTATTAACAAGCGATGGAAATATGAGAGAAATTTCAAAAGACGAATCTATAGAAATAGCAGGGGGAACTAATGAGTAAATTAAGATATGTAGCAATTATAGTAGCTATTGTTGCTTTATCAGCAGTTATTGGACAATGTGTGAAACAAGGAATGGGGTGGTGAATATGAAAATTAAATCTGATTTCGTGACTAATAGTAGTTCGACATCGTATATTATATATCTACCTGAAAATTTTGATGTTTTGACTGCAGTTGAAGAAAAGGTACCGCAAGTATTGGATTGGTTAGGTGATAATGAAGAAAGTAAAATGTTATTAAAGGATCTTATTGAAGAAGCTCAAACAAGTAGTGAAATTTATATGGATGTGTATAATTGGAGAGGTAAATATAAAAATGTAGACTTTCAAAATGTATTTGGTGTATTTTCTACAATTGTGCGTGAACTCGGACTTATTATTGATGGGATTGATACAGGACCAGATGATATTCAAGTTTATATTAATATAGGAAGTTCTCAAACAAAAGAAAAAATAAGAAACATTAAAACTATTGTTGGCGAATAAATATGAATAGAATAACTAGGTATAAAACTTCAAGTTATTTCTTTGCTCGCAAAAGAATGTCATTTACAAATAGATATAACCTATTATATACAAATGATATTAAACATCTTACAAAACAGATTGCTAAATTAAAAGAATATTTAAGAATGGCATCATTACAAGAAAAATGGAACAATATATTTTGTCCGTTGTGTATAAGAAATGAGTATATCTATTTAAGAAAACAAATTAATCAAAAAAAGTTTGTATTTAGATGCAATGAATGTGATCTAACTTTCTATATAACTATAAAAGAACATGAAAATTTATGCCCTGATTGTAATGGATCTGGAATGAAAAGAGATTTTTTAAAACATAAAAGCAGAAAAAAATGTCGAGTTCAAAATTTGGGTATGTGTAGATCATGTAAGGGTAATGGAAAATTAGACTGGTGTGCAAGAGTAACTCTAGCAAAAGGCATGAGGTAATTTAAATGAAATTTGTTTACTCTGCTGATTGGCATCTTTCAGGATATAGTCAGGATAAAATTATAAACAGACTTCCTGAAAGATTATATGAAAAGAAAATTGTGCAGGAAAATATTGGAAACTATTGTATTGAGAACAATGTTAAAACTGTAATTGTTGGGGGTGATATATTACATAATAAGAATATTATCCACTCGATTGCACAGTCTGTAATGCTCGATTTTTTCAGAGCATATAGAATGTTAGATTTCATTGTTCTGGATGGAAATCATGATTTGTCTGGAAAGGGCGAGGATGTAGTATCAGCATTGAAATCTTTGGATAATGAACCAAATGTTAGAAGAATATATGAACCAACTAGAATTGAAAATATGTTTGTTGTTCCCTACTCAAGTGATATGATTGATGTAATTAAAAAGAATAGCTCAAAATATTTAATTTCTCATTTTGGATTAAATGAAGCAACATTCAATTCTGGTGTTAGTGTAATTTCAGATATTGGTTTAAGAGATTTAGTTGGAAAATATAGATATGTTCTTCTTGGTCATTATCATAAACCTCAAGAAATCATCAAAGATGATATTGAAGTATATTACACAGGTTCTATAACTCAAAATGACTGGGGAGAAAAAGAGGAAGAAAAAAGATTTCTTGTCGTTGATACAGATACAAATTCTATTCAATCTATTCCAACCAAGGGATATAAGAAATTTTTTGATCTACAAATTACAAATGAGAATAAAGAAGATGTAATAAAGAAGGCAAGGGAACTAAAAGAAGAAGGGCATAGTGTTAAAATTACAAGGAAAGAAGAAGTTGATATATCGGATATAGCTAAGGAATTTGTAGTTATTGATAAAACAGAAAAAGATATTACAAATAGAGGATTGAGTTCATCTATGTCTATGGCAGATAAACTTTCTAAATTTATGGAGATTCATAAAATTCCAGAAGAAAAAAGAACTGCATATGGGCAGGAAGCAATGGATATAATTAATTCTGTTTTTGAAAGGAAATAAAAGTTATATGAAACAGATGGGTGGTTGGTATAATGGAATATATTATACTTTTTTTGATGGAATTGTATGGTTCAATAGTTATGCAGTAAAACAAAACTGGTGGAAATCAAAACGAAGACGAAAAGAGAATTTAAAGAAGGTTGAAAGTTTATCTGGTGAAGTAGTCATATGTAAAAAATGTGATGGGTATGGATTTCCAAAAGAAAATCTTTTGTATAGTTGGTGTGAACATTGTAGTGGTTCTGGTCTTATAGATTGGATATCTAGAATAAGATAGGAGACTTAAATTGAGATCTGTAGAATTTAAAAAAGTAGGAATGCAGAATTTCTGTTGCTACACAGATCTGATGGAGTTTGAATTTAAGAACGATAAGATTGTAATGATAACTGGACCAAACGGCTCAGGAAAAACTACAATTTTTGATTCTATTCCATATACTTTTTATGGAATAACTCCAAAAAATCTAAAGGGTGATGATGTAGTTAATAATGTTACAGGAAAAGATTGTTATACATATGTAGAGTTTGATATTGATAAGGATCATTATAAATGCGAAAGATATTGTAAATATACAAAGATTGGAAATACTGCCACCCTATCTTTAAATGGTAAGAAGATTAAAAAGGGTCATAATGAAGTAGTAGCAGAAATTGAACGAATTTTGCTTCCACAAAAACTATTCTCAAATACAATATCGTTTGGTCAGAAAGTAAAAGCATTTTTTACTGATTTGCCTGACTCTGAGCAGAAAGAAATATTTAGAAGGGTATTACAGTTAGATGATTATCAACTGTATTATGATGAAGTAAATAAAAGACTAAAAGGTCTTGAAGAAAATGTAATCAACTTCAAAAATCAAAAAAGTATCAACGAGGGGTTGTTAGAAGAAATCCAGAAGCAAATCGAACATATAAAAATAGATAAAGTAAATTTCTACACCAGAAAAAAAGCAGATTTGGATTCTCTCAATAAAACTATTTTTGATTTTGGAAATACTCTAACCGACTATAGTGAAAGATATTCTAAGTTTGGAGACAAACTGGAATCTGAAAAGGAAATACTTTTAGGTAAAGAAAGAGAATTAAAAAGTATTCTTGAAAATGCGCAAAATAAATTAGAGTCTGAAATTCTTTCAATAAGGGATAGGAAAAAGGCTAAAGATTCTGAGTTAAATTCTTCTGCGATCGAGGCTAAAGCAAAAGAAACACAAGAAGCAAATAAACAAATTGATGTTTTAAAAGATACATTGTATGAGAAAACAAATAAGCTTGAAGATGACGTTACAACAATAAGAATGAGATTAGAGAAACTAGATTTGATGGCAAAAGTAAATACAAATAGAATATCAAATCTGGAATCTGAGAGAGATCCTCTTGTTGGTGGTATAGCTGATTCTATATGTCCATTATGCAAACAGAGTATTCAAAAGCATACAGTTGAAGAGATACAATCTAAAATTACTGAAATAAACAAAAATATAGATATTTTGAAATCAGATGTTGAAAAAATAAAAGAAGAAATTAGATCTTCTATGACTAAGAAAGATCAACTTACTGAAACTATAAATTCAATTAAGAAAGAAATTGGGGATGAAATACGAAAAGTAGAAACAGCTACCATGGAAAAACTTTCAGCTCTAAATGAAAGATTGAAAGATAAATTGAGACAGTTATTAGATATAGAGTTGAGAATGATTGAAAAAGCAAAAGCTGATTATGCTGAATCATCATTATCTGTTAAACATGATATAGTTGAATTGCAACCAAAAATAGAGAAGCTAAATACAAAAATACTTGAGAAACAAAAGTATTTAGAGTTGATTAATGAAGTTAAAGCTAAAGTTAAAGCTACATTGGAAACAATAGCTAAAAAAGAGACTGAAGAATATGATAATACATTCTTCAATACTCAAATTGAAAAAGAGAAAGAAGTAAAAAGAAATATCGAGAAATGTAGAATTTCTCTATCCGAAATTGAAGATAAATATGATATTCTTAGATTTTGGAAAAGTGGGTTCTCAATGAGTGGAATTCCTAGTATGTTAATTGACGAGACAATTCCATTTATGAATAAGAGAATTATGGAATATTTAGAAGCAATAGGTGGTAGATATATAGTATCGTTTGATACTTTGGGTGAAAATAAATCAGGTGAAATAAGAGATAAGATTACTATTAGAGTTCTAGATACAGTTACAAAAGCAAATATGAGAAAACAATTATCTGGCGGTCAGACAAGAATAATTGATATTGCTACAATTTTAACCTTATCTGATTTACAGAATATCATCCAGAATACGAAAATGAATATAATATTACTAGATGAAATATTTGATTCTCTGGATGATAAGAATATTTCATATGTGTCGAATCTTTTGAGGTCTCTAACAAAAGGAAAATCAACCAACATCATTAGTCATAGGGCAATAGATCTTATAGACTGTGATGAACAACTACAACTGTTCTAAGGAGATTTATATGGAAGTTCAGCTTATAGTTTTAACATCAGGAGAAAAACTAATAGGACATTATGAACTAGTGGAAGATAGCGGAAGATCTATTGTTAAATTGACAAAACCTTTGACAGTAAAAGAAATGGTAACTGCACAAGGAATGAGTTATTTACTCCTTCCATTTCTTCCAATGAAAAATGATTCTATTTTAATTAGACATGATAATGTCTGTGTATTACCTGTTGATGTTGATCCAAGATTGGAAGAGGAATATAAGTCACAAACATCTAATCTGGTTATTCCAAAAGGAAATAGAATTGAAAAACCAACAATCATAAAATGACGGAGTTTTTATGACAAAAGACATTGTTCATATTGTTAGTTGGTTATTAACACGAAAGTGTAATTTGAAATGCTCGTATTGTAGAATAGTAAGAAATTATAAGGATATTCCAGAAGAATATCCTCAAATTTCTTTATATCATAAAAATGAAATGACAACAGAAATGATTCTTAAGGGATTAGATGGTTTTAAAAAACACAATCCCAGTTCATTCCACATATTGTATGGTGGCGAACCATTGCTGAGAAAAGATCTTCCAGAGATAGTTGAATTTTGTAATAAAAATGATATTAACTATACAATCATTACTAATAACAGTAATGATGTGCAACCAATGATAGAAAATTTATTAACAAAAGTAAATCATGTTACAGGATTGACATCATCTGTGGATCCAATCATTTTTGATAAAACTGCTACCGGTGATAGAGTAGAAAAAAGTATCTCCGGATTGAAAAAACTTAGTGAGTTTATTGGTATAGTAAAAGATTTAGTTGCAGAAATTACAGTTGATAATGAAACATTACCATTTCTATTTCCATTAGTTGAAAAACTTACTGAACTAGGTATTAATAGTGATATCACATTTATTGATATTGCAAAGAGTAAGTATTATGATTTTTCTAATGTTACAGATAAAAATCTTTTAGTTGAGAAATCACAGTATGTTCAAGAACAGCTGAAAAAAATTATAGATGCTGGATTAAATGTCCATATGGCGGAAACATTACTTCCAAAGATATATCTTGATCTTCCATCTAATATGGATTGTGAAATTGAAAAGAATATTCATAATCTGACAGTTGATGCAGATGGGAGTATAAGATTGTGTTTGAGAATAAGAGGAGTAGATACACCAGAAAAGATAAATCTCGGTAATTTATTCTCGAAGGATTGGACATTAAATCCAAGATTGAAACCAATGCTTATAAGAGATAAATTACATTATTGTAGGTTATGTAATTGGACATGTATGAGAATGAGTCAAATGATATCATCTCACTCTGAAATGTCTTCTGATTTGATTCATTCTGAAAGGAGAAAATAACGTGTCGGAAACTATAACATCAGCAATAGATTTTTTAAATAAAATCAAAGTTGAAAAAATGGTTTCCATCAAATTTAAGAAACAAGATGGAACCGTTCGATTAATGCATTGCACATTAGACTTCTCAAAAATTCCTAGAGAGAAGCATCCGAAAGGTGTTGATTTAGCAAAAATTTTGAAACTAATTAATGATAAACATATTTTAAGAGTCTATGACTTGGAGAAGCAAGATTGGAGAAGTGTTCCATTTGATAGAGTTGATTACCTTGTTACTCCTTCTAATAAGAAGTCTTACATCATAAAACTGAAATAGGGGGAGGGAAATGTATGGTAATTTCTAAGGATATTATTGGAACAATTGATATTGACACACAAAATGGAAGGGTTTGGGTTAATGCACCAAATTGTATATTAAGGATTCAAGGATTAGAGTTTAAAGATGTAAAAGAGAAATTTTCAATGATAGATGTTAGTGGGAAAAAAGCATCCATGATTGAAGGAGATTTAGTGCTAGATGATAAAAGATTGGTTCGATTTATTTTAGATTTATTTAGTTCATTATCGTATCATTTTATGAATGGAAAAATTAAAGATAAAGATAAATTCATAGATTCCATGTATGATGAAATATCTAAAATGATTGAAAACCAAACTTTTGTTGGAGGTGTTTAATGGGAACACTGGATAATATTATAAATGGATTAAAAAATGATCCAATATCTGGAATAGATGAAGCAGTTAAAAAGATATCAGATCAGATTTATGATGAAGAAAAAGGAAAGTTTGAATATCCTGATCGAATGCCAAAAGGAGCAAATATATTTCTTGCTATTGAATGTAAGGGAAGAGATCAGGGAGAGGTTGGATATCTTTGTTTAGAAAGAGAATCACCAGGAACATTCTTTGTTGGTTATTGGACTGGACCATTTAGAAATTCTGGAACAGAACGAACCAGAATGAAAAGAATAAAGACGTGGGATATTAACGAAACTGAAGCAGAAAAAATAATTATTGATTATGCAAGAATAATGAAGTATCTAGTGAAGGAGTGATTAAATGAGTTATAATGAAGAGGTAAAAGATAGTATTCGTGAAATATACATAAATCAATCATATGTTAGTTCTGTAGGAACAGTTGTAAATACTAAAGGTGGGTATACAACGTATAAACGAAATAATTTGTATAAAACAGATGAGTTTTTCAAAAGACTAATGTCAGCTGTTTCTATAAAGGGTTCTGTAATTCCTAGAAATTGCAGATATATAGATACAACTGACAACGGATATAAAATAGTTGTTATTGAAGATCCGCCTGCTGTTAGAACAGTTAATGTAGATCTAGATTTTAATTCTTCATATGAAAACTTCAAAATTACTGGAAAAGATAAAGTAGTTAAAGTTGATGATCTTATTGGAAAAACAAAACCATATCAGATTACATTATCGTTTCCATATGTAGTATATCTGTTATTGTTTAATAATGCAAATAGATTTAGTAGAATGAAAGTTTTTTATAGATTATCACCAATAACATCTGAATATGATTATCTTCTTTTAGCAAATCTTCCAAATATAGGAAGTCAACAAGTAGTTTGTTTGGGAGATATAAAAGATGCATATAATGGTATATCAGATGGTGCAGATTCTGCTATTTCTGCATTCTGGGCAAATTCATTCAATACAGATTATATTAGTAATTATTGTGAATATGGGAAGCAAGTTCCTGAACTTAAAGATTTTGTTTTATGGGCATACAATACAATTATTGATCCAATGTTCATATTTAATGTAAAATATCTTAAAAATGAGAGAAACATTAAAGAAGAATGTGATTTCTTTTTTAAAGGATTTGCAGATTCTAATTTTGATACCTCAAGGGTTGTTTCATTTTTTCGGTCATTTGTATCACCTTCTTCTGTTTCAGTAAATGGGAAACTATTTTCGTCTAGAACTGGAACTTTGGACACATGCTTTTTAAGAAATAAACCCCTTTCTATTGGGGATAAAATTAAAATTTCTGGAGAAGAATTATATATTAATGATATACTTACAGATAAAGCTACTGGTCATGTTACACATCTAAGTTTAGAAACACCAGATGAACAAATAAAAACAATTCCGATTGATAAAATTCCAAATGATCAGTTTGAAATTTATGAACCTCTAATAGATAAAATAAAGTTAGCTGATGGTAGCGAGGTTTCTGTTGGAGATAACGTTATTATGTCTTATCCATTCAAAAAAGTAAGAACTATTGAGAAAATTAGAATGGGTAGGGATGGAAATCCAGAAGTTATGTTTAAAGGAGATCCTGTTGATTATTATCTTTTAGATAAAATGGCTGTAACTAAAATGGGAGAAATTAAACCGAAATTTTCTGGTATCGAGTTAAATAAAGATGACGAGTATATTATTTATAGAAACAATGATGATATAATTAAATATTTTGCTCATGTTACTTATATTGGGCATGATGTTAGTATGGATGGAGATATTATACTGAATTTCTCTGAAAATAAAAAATACCTTTCATCTTCAAATTCAGCCAGAAAATGGAGATTATACAATCAGTTAGATGATGGATCTCAAGATTATAGTATTGCTAAAAAAGAAGATCTTAAACAATTATCAGCTAGAACATTTAGAGTTTTGAATAAGTTATATCAAAATAACAACAAAGATATTTATATGATTAATGATTGTATAATTTGTGAAGAAAGAAAATATACAGGTGGTACAACACCAACGTATAACAGTGAATTGGCAGTTCAAGATCTTCTTGCAGTAGATGGAAAGAAACTATCTATTCCATCTTATGATACAACAATCGAGTTTAGTATTGGTGATGATGTTGTTGTTGCAGATTGGGATAATATTTACAATATGGTTACTCCAAGGAAAATTAATTCTTTTGTTTATGATAACAATTGCCTGTTTATTTTAACTATTGATCCAGATACTGGTGTTATGAGAAAAGATAAGTATATAGATTTTAAATTGAATATTGTATATATTGGTTCAATCAGAAAGATTGATTTGAATGTTAAAAATCTTGAGTATGGTAACATTATTATAGCAAAGAATCCAAGAATTCCATTCTTCTTGAAGAAAGATGTAAATAAAATTATTGGATTAATTACAGATACTATTTCTCATCCCCCAATGGTTCTGTGTTCAAATGGTCTTACTATTTGGGCAGATGAGTTAGATCAATTTGAAATTTATCCTAAAAGACATAGAATGTATAAACGTCTTTTGAATAAATTATCTCCTGCTGTTGATGTAAATGAAATTAAAGAACAATTGGGAGATCTGTATATTACTAAAGATGAAAAGAATAAAATAGAAACCATTTACTTCTCCAAAACTACAGCTGCTGACTTTGGTCACAGGAGTTACAGTTACTTTATAAATATTGCTTATCCAATGGAAAAAAATTCATATACAGCTAGGAATACTCTCAATATTCATAATAAACCAGAAGCTTTTGCAAAATATGGACTTAAGAGATATGGATTCTGTAGACCAAGATACTCAGAAAGAAGAAAAGCGACAGAAGCAACAACATATGCTTATCCGAATCTTCTTGGTGGGTATATTAAATCAATGAAGAATTTTGTGTTATATGAAAAGTGAGGTTATTAGTTAATGTTTAATGTATACGTATATAATGAAGGCGAAGAACTTCCAAAGGATGACGTATGCTATTTGATTGCAAAAGATGGAATCCTTTTGAAGAAAAAAGTTGGACTAATGGAGAGTTTATCTAAAGTTGATAAAATCTCAATTCTTGGAGATCTAAGACCTTATGCAAAGCTCCACATTGAAAAGATACCTGGTTCTATATTTGCTCAGATTTATAGTTTCTTTAAGGAAGTATATAAGGAGTTTTATTCGGAATGTGTAGCTCTTTTATACTATAATCTAAAAACAAAAAAATATAAGATTTATATTCCAAACCAAGAAGTATCTGGTGCAAGTCTTGATTATGTTAAGGATAGAACATTTAAGAATCATGTTCTTATGTGTTCTATTCATAGTCATGCCAGCATGAGTGCGTTCCACTCAGGAACAGATAGTGATGATGAAAAGAGTTTTGATGGTCTTCATATCACTCTCGGAAAAATGAACCAAGATGTAATTGATATTTCTGCTTCCATTGTTGCAAACGGAAGTAGATTTATGGTTGATCCTATTGACTATATTGAGAATCTAGATTTAGTTGAATTTTCATATTATAGTCCTACTCAGTTTAAACCACCATTCACTGTTGTTGATGGTGAAAAGCAATACACCAAAGATGTAAAAACACATATTGGTTATGTTATCAATGGTGTTCCTGAGAAGGATAAAGAATTTGATAAGAATTGGATGCAGTTTGTAAAGAAGAAGACATATAGTTATAAGTATACAAGATGGGTGTGGGATAATGAACAGAAGAAACTAATTGAAATTACAGAAGAAAGATCTGGTGGTGAGACTGTTGGATCTGTAATAGAAGCCCAGAATCGTGCGCGTGGTGGTTATCATTACGCGCATGGTAATAGGGGTAGAGATGAATGGTGGACTGGAAGCAACGATAGAAAGAAGCAAGGAGAATTTGATTTCGGTTCTAAAAGATATACAGAATATAATCCATGTAAGGATTGTATTTTTAGAGAGTATAAACTCAAAAAAGAAGATATTGAAAACTCTCTTGAACCGGTTGCAGATAACCATAAGGATGGATCTGAGGATAGAAAATACTCAGATCTAGAGACGATGGAACTATATGACGAATATGGTCTGTATAGATACTGGTAAGGAGGGATTTGATGGAAAAACTTATTATTATTGGTCTTGGTGGGATTGGATCAATTTTGAGTGATAAGATTTCTAGATTTTCAAATTTTGACAAAGCTAGAAAGACTACAATTACTTTAGTTGATGGAGATTATTACGAAGAGAAAAATTTTGAAAGACAGGATTTTTACTCTTTAGGAAATAAAGCTGCAGTCAAAGCTAATGAGTTAAGATCTAGATATGAAAACATTGACTTTGAATCTATCCCATATTTCGTTGATGAAAATTTAATATCTAAATTGATTGGTGAGGGAAATACAGTTTTTCTCGCAGTTGATAATCATAAGACGAGAAAACTAGTTTCAGATTATGCTAAAAATTTGAAAGATATTACTATTATCTCTGGTGGTAATGATCTGACAGATGGAAATGTTCAAATCTATGTCCGAAAAGGAGGTGAAAATCTAACACCGAGTCTGACAGATTATCATCCAGAAATTGAAAATCCAGAGGACAAATTACCAAATGAGATGAGCTGTGAAGAGTTACAAAACTCTGAACCCCAGTTATTCTTTACGAATTTAGGGGTTGCAACAATTATGTGTTGGTCCTTCTATAATATAAAGAATATGGACCTCACAAATTCGGAAATTTATTTTGATATAAAAAGTATGAGAGCACATTCTACATCTAGAGAACCAAAAAACTAAAAACGTAAGGAGTTTGAAATGAATAGAGCAGAACTTGAAGCAAAAACAGTAGATGAACTTCGCAGCCTTTGTGTTCGTTTTGGTATCGTTGGCATGAGTAAGAAGAGAAAAGATATTATCGTCGATGCTCTTCTGGCATATTATAGGAAGGAAGCTTCTCCTTCTAAGAGTGCAACTGGTAGTCAGAACCTCGATGAAATGAGGTCTGTATTCCACAGCAAGGTCACCAGTCCTGGTGCTGCAGCTGGAAATAAGACCACCACAACAATTCTCGTTTCTTGTGGTGCTGCATATGGAAACTTCCCTGTTGTTGGCAAGACTGTTGGTGCAGTCGCTGAGTTCCTTAGAGAAGTTCTTAATGTTGATCGTATGTCCAGAGGTGTTGTAAATGGTAAAGAGGTTGAAGATTCCTATCGTCTTAAAGAAGGTGACAACCTTGAGTTCCTGAAGCCTGCTGGCCGTAAAGGCTAAAAATGGATTCCCCAGCTCTCTGAGAAGGGAGCTGGGGAAACATTTAATAAAAAGATGGAGAACTATTATGAAAGATGGCAAGCAGATTGATACCGGAAATCTATTTCCAAAATATTATTATGAAACAGATGATTTAATCGGAAATATCTATACGGCATGTATTCTTGTTGATAAAAAGGATTGTTCTATTGTATCAAGGGGTATTGCTGTTAGATCTCTTCTCGATATGCACAAGAAGTCTGTTGCAAGAGATATTGCTCACGGCAGAGCTATTAAAGCATTATCAAAACAGGATAGTTCTGATGAAATCAATGTTGATAGGCAACGACTTCCTCAATTTGTTTTATTCAAGATGAGAGAAGAAATGACTGAAGCTGAACTTGCCAGAATCAATGAAATATTCTTTATTCCTGAGGGAAGTAAGAATATTTATGTTCCAAGATTCTATCCTCTTGAAGAAACTGCAAAGCAATTCAAATTCAAGTCAGAATTCAGACCAGAACCAACTGAAAAAGAAAAGAGAATTGCTACAAAACTTCCAAAAGTAGAATAAAGTAGGAATGGTGGGTGGGTGAAGTGGGGATGAATTTGATGCTAGATCAACAAAGGAGTTATCGCCTTATATCGACTAGTGTTCAACTAGTAACCCATTGTAACCCACCCCCATTATTAAGGAGCTTATATGGCATATAATCAAGATAGAGATAAAGTATTAAAAGTATTTGAAATGCCTCAAGAAAATGGAAATTTTTTTATAGTATCAATATTCTCCTATGATGGAGGAAAACCAAAACTCCAATTTTCAAGAAGGTTTGAAAAGAGTGATGGAACATCATCGTATAAAGCATCGGGAAGAATGACTATTGAAGAAATAAAATTTGTAAATTCATGTATGGAACAAATAGTTTCAGTAATGGAAGGAGTTTGAGATGCTTTCTGAATAGATGAGAACAAACTAATATGCGGAGGATCGTGAATTGTACAGTAGTATTTGTTTAATCGGATTAGGATCATTTGGAAGTTTCTTGGCCAGAGCACTCATAGATACAAATACTAACTTAAAAAAATTAACCCTAATTGATTATGATACGGTGACTATAGATAACATAGGGAAAAGTTTATATGATGAAAATGATGTAGGAAGACTAAAAATAGATGCAATATATGATAAAATAAAACACAATGTAAATAAAATAGTTGTTGATAAAATGGCCATTAGACTTGTTTCAACAACAACTCTTCCAATTTGTGATTTGGTTATTGATTGCAGAGATTTTCGATATGACAAATTTGAAAATATTTCTGCTATAAAAACATATATTTCTTCAAGAAAATTAATTGTAGACTGTAGAAATAATATTATATATGAAAAGAATAGGGAAGGTTCCTATTCATCTATTATTCATAAACATCATTTATCGTATGCAGCTGCAATTGTATCAAATTTAATAAATAGTGATAACATTCAAAAATTAATTGACAAAAATCTGGTTCAAGAATTTGAGTTGGATTATTTAGATAAGAAAGTAGAAGATAAACTCAATAGAATAGAAAGTATACCAGATGTAATATATGACTATTGTGATGGGGATCATAAGTTATTGAACTTATTAGAGTATTCACAACCAATAATCTCTACGAATAAAAACTCACCTATAACTGTTTACGTTGGTGGAAAAGATAGACCAACAGTAAAAGAAGTTATTCCTCCAAACAGATTATCTGAATTGAATGATTTAATGATAACATTAATTCCATTAATTCAATTGAGATTTCAAAGCAATTATTATATTGTCTCATTTTCACCCATAACACCACATGGTCCAGTCATTGAGTTAATTCCAGATGATGGTTCGGCGTAGGAATGAAAATGAAAAAAAGAGTATTGAAATTTAAAAGAATTGTAGTTCCTGCGAGAGTGATATATAAAGACTCAATCAGGAAAATTACTTCGGTAAGAACAGATTTTATAATCAATGGATATTCCGTGTATTTAGATGAAAAACTGAATGTTGAAAAAGTGGTTATCAATGGAAAGCATCCAAACAGCGACCCAGAAACAAATGAGTTTTGTTTATCCAAACCATTTAAAGATAGTTTAAAAATTTCAAAAGACTCTTTGAAAAGTTTAGATAAGTTATTATCTACATATAATATGAATGATTGTTATTTTTCTGCGTGGTTTGCTTTCTCCTATGACAAAAAATTTATATAGGAGGATTTCATGTCTAATATTCACAAAAACCAAATCTTGGATACGTTGAGTGGGTTGGTAACTGATTTAAAAGAACCAATAGAAAAAGCTGTTAAAAATTTGACTCATATTGTCTTTGATTTTAATCACCAAAGAATAGTTAAGGCAATTGAGAAAAAGAAGTCAGAAGAAAAACCAAGAGATGTTATAATTGAAATAGAGGAGATCAAGTAATGAAAAAGAAAGGTCTTCTTGGACCACAGTTAGAAGAAGAGATTATTGAACTTGTAAAGGAAACACTAAAAAAAGAAAATAGAGAAATAACAAAAGCAGAACTAAAACAGCTTATTAAGGAGGTGATGCCTAACATTGAAGCTATGATTGCAAAAAATGTAAAACAGCATCTAAGAACAATAGCTGTAGATCTTTTAGATAAAACATCGGGAGAGTAAACATGCCCAAATTATTAGATCAAAATCAATTTTGTGAAAATTTAAAGGAAGTCACATCTGTAAATATTATTAGTAAGAGGAAGTTCCACCCTGAAGGTTTATTCTCTGAGCAAATATTTGGACCATTGAAAAACTACACATGTCAGTGTGGTGTTTATTATGGTTCTTCTAAATCTGGTGGAGAATGTAAAACCTGTAAAGTAGATATAGTTAATAATAATGTTCGAAGACAAAGATTCGCTAAAATTGTTCTTCCAATCCCAGTAGTAAATCCAATCTTTTATGATTTACTAATTAGTATTGGCGGAAATAATATTAAAACTATGTTAGATACTCTAATGAAAAAAGATGATGTTAGTTTATATAAGGATGGAGATGATTATGTTTGTGTAGAAGATAAAAATGTTCCTGAAAAAGTAAAGAAATGGGAAATGATCGAAGCTATCCATGAATTGGTAGTTGGACTTACAAATGACAATGTTAAACATGGAAATAATAATTGGAAGATTATTAAGGACAATTTACATCTATTATTTCTAAACAGTGTAATTGTTTTACCTCCAGATTTAAGACCAGCTGCTAAAGGGATTGAAAGAAATAGTCAAGTTATAGATAAGATAAATAGATACTATATGCAAATATTAACGAAGAAAGAAGCAATGAGAAATACTAATATTAATATTTCAGCTGATAAGAGAATATTTTATTCTTATTTTAAGCAGTTACAAAAAGATGTAAATGAATTATATGAACACATTATTGAAAAGCTATCTAAAAAAGAAGGATTGATTAGGGGAAATATTTTAGGAAAAAGAATTGACTTTTCTGGTAGAGCTGTTATCATTCCAGATCCTACATTATCCCTAGATGAATGTTGCCTTCCATATGCAATGATTCTTGAGCTATTCAAGCTGAAAATTTCCAAGATCCTAATCGAACTTGGAAGATTTAAGTTATTGAATGATGCTATTGATTTTATAGATAAATGTATTGAGTTCAAAATTCCAGGTCTCTATAGAATTGCAGAAGAAGCAATTGCAGATGAGGTATGTCTTCTTAATAGACAGCCATCGCTTCATAGATTAAGTATGATTGGATTTAAAATCAAAATGTCGATGGATAATGTAATAAAAATTCATCCATTAGTTTGCTCAGGATTCAATGCAGATTTCGACGGAGATCAGATGGCAGTATATATTCCTGTCTCTGATGAAGCAAAAGAAGAAATCAGAGAGAAATTCCTATCAACTAAAAACCTTACAAATCCAGCAAACGAAAGTTTGACTACAGTTCCCAGTCAGGATATTATTCTTGGGATTTATGCATTAACATCTCATAGAATTTTGAATCTTGAAAATAAGGTTGAATTTAAAGGAAAAGAGATAACAGAGGCTCAAAAACTGTTCAATGAATCTTTACCTGATGATTACCCTGTTATTGACTATGTTGTTGGAAAGAGAGAATTGATATCAATTCTTAATGATATAAAAAATAAATATCCAGAAGATGTAACAATGCATGTCCTAGATGAAATTAAATGGAAGGGATTTAAATATTCAACTTTATTGGGAACAACATTATCACTAGATGCTTGTAGAATTGAGAACTCAAAAACGATAAGAAATTCCCTTTATGAAGGTGATAATATTTTAACTCAGTTAGAAAAGGTTTCTAGTGATGAACTAGAAAATATTTTGAAAAAGAACTTTAGTTATTCATATTTGATAACTTCTGGTGCGAGAGGTAGTTGGGAGCAAGTAAGACAGATAGTTATGACTAGAGGATTCATTTCAAACTTTAGGGGTCAAATTTTAGCAACTCCAATTAAGCATAGTTTATTAGATGGATTAACCCAGCAGGAGTTTTTCCTTTCTACATATGGTTGTAGAAAAGGACTTCTTGATGTTTCTTTGAATACTGGAGCATCTGGATATCTATCCAGGAAACTTATTTTCACCTGTGCTAACCTTCAAATTCATGAGACTCTGGATGATTGTGGAACCACAGATTATCTAGATGTTCATGTGACTAATTTGAAGAAAGCGAAAATGCTAGTTAATAAATATTGTAAAGTTCCTGGTTATAATAAATTGGTTCTAATTACATCAGAAAATTGTGAAGCTTTCATAGGACAAACTATTCAAGTTAGAAGTCCAATTTTCTGTAAGAGCGAAAATATTTGTCATACTTGTTATGGTGAAGCATTTAGAAATATGCACAGCAAGTTTATTGGAGTAATTGCTGCACAATCTCTTGGAGAATGTAATACACAATTAATTTTGAGAACCTTCCACACATCCGGTGTTGCTAAAATGAACAAGGATGAGGAAATGAAGCAATTGGATATTGTAAGTGATTTAGATAGTGCCAGTAAGCTTCTTCATTTGAGAAAAGAAAAAGAGTATAAAGAATTAGTTGCTGAATTGTTTAGGGTATATAACTCTAATAGAGATATATATCACGTTCATTTTGAATGTGTTGTTTCTCAAATGATGTGGAAAGGAAATTCTCGTTGGAGATTATTAGAAAATAGAGATAAGATTGTTCCAGATTACCATAGTGTTCAATCTGTTCCAAGTAAAGAAAGTTGGTTATTGGGACTTGGATTTTCCAATCCCAAGAGACACATTTTAAAGGGAATAGTTCACGGTGGTCTATATAGTGGAGTTATGGATAAAATTCTTTGTGGTGAAGAAATATGAAAGAAAAAATACCATATTATGATGTAGAATTTGTAAGATGTCATGCCGAACAATTAGAAAATATGATAAAACAGAGATCTCATCATAGAAGAATCTTAATTAAATTTATAAGGTTAAATAGAAAATATTTTAACTGGTGGGATCGTTACATTTCGGAAAGATCAGACACAACATTATTAAGTAAATTTAGACATATATTAACTGCAATCTCATTGGAGGAAAAAACTCCAAAGTAAAAGGAGGATTTCAATTGGAAATCGTAAATCCTAAATTTAGGGTGAATAAAGAAAAAAATATATTCATTATACGAAAACAGGAGTATGCCCAATTAGAATCCAACATCAGAGAGATCTTAAAACCTGCTGAAGAACTTGGATTTTCTATTAATGAATTTGGTATAAAAGATTCGAGAACTTCAGGTGGAGAATTAGAAAAAAGTTTAAAGAAACACCTAGTTATAAAATTACAAAAAGGAGCAGCTCAAATTGATTTGAGTATGTATATTCCAAAACTTATTGATGATAATTATATCGTTATAAGTGGAAGGAAGAAGATACCTCAATTTCAGATTTTTGATATTCCTATTGTAACCAGAGGTGAAACGATAAAGTTGCGAACAAATGTAGCAAATATGATTATTTCTAAGGAGAAGGATTTTCCATTTATCCATCTAACAATCCTTGGTAAAAAGATTCCTCTTTCGTTGCTTATGTTGGCATATTATGGATTTGAAAAACTCAATAAACTATATAGTCTTTCTACGATGCAACCAGTTGTTCTAACTAACAAATCAAGACTTATTGATTTCTTAATGTTCGATTTAAAAGATTGGGCAGATGGATACGATGGAGAGAAACAAGAAGAATATGTTAAAGAAGTAGGATCTAAATTTTCTACATATGATGCAAGATCAAAAGGTGAAGATTTATTATATTGCATCGACCTGATTCCAAAAGTAGATATCATGTCCAAGAAATTATTTAAGACAGATACTCTAATAGACGAAATCGTCTATGCCATTAGTACAGATGGTATTGATGATACAGACTATCAAAATAAGAGAGTTAGATGTTTTGAGTATCTTATTTTGGGAAGAGTTGCAAAAGCAGTCTTTGATTTATGCATGTCCAATAGAACAGCTAAACAACCAAAATTTAATATAAATTCAAATGCGATTTTATCTGAATGTAATGTTTCTGATATTGTTCAATTTGACTTTTCAATCAACCCAGTAGACGAACTTACTAAACTTTCCAGAGCAAGTCTTTTGGGTCCAGGTGGTTTCAATAGAGAAAATGTTCCTGAGTATTTAAGGGATGTTTGCCCAAGTATGTTTGGAAGAATCTGCTCTGTAGATACTCCAGACAGAGATAATTGTGGAATCCTTCAAAATCTTCTTCCAAATGTAGATTTAGATAATAATTTGATGTTTACTAATAATACATTAGACCAAACACCAGTTTCTATTCCAGTTAGTCTAGTTCCATTTATGGAACATGATGATCAGACGAGATTGCAAATGTCTTCATCTCAAATGAGACAGGCAATTATGTTGACGAGTTTTGATAAACCAATGATTCAATCCGGATGCGAAGGATTATATACAGATTATACACAGTTTGTGAAAAGAGCTAAGAAGGATGGAGAAGTAATATTCTTTGATAATCATTATCTGATTGTATCATATGCAAATAAAGAAATAGATATTTTTAATGTATCATTGAGAAAGATCTATGTTGATAACATGGATATGACAAAAGTATACTTTAAAGTTGGTGATAAGTTTAAAGCTGGAGATATACTTGCAGAGAGTAATTTCTGCACAGATGGAAAAATAAATATTGGAAAAAACCTATTAACTGGAGTAATGATTTATTATGGAAAGAATTATGAGGATGGAATTGTTCTATCCGATAGAGTAGTCAAAGAAAAATTATTTACTTCTATTCATTATACAGATCTTTCTTTTGTGGTTCCTCCAGATAAAGTTCTCCTTAGTTTAGAGAACGATAAATATAAACCACTACCAATGGTTAATTTATCCAAACCAGAGAAAATTGGAACTGGAGAACCATATGCAATTATGAAAGGAATACCAGAAGGTCCTATTGACTTCTCCTCAATTTTTGAAGAACCAATTAAGTTAAATGCGAAAAAACCAATCTTAATTACAGATGTAAATATATATGCTAATAAATGGCATACTGGGGTTCCGGAATGGAATGCCTTTATCGAAGAAAAAATTGAAACTCAAATGAAGGAACAGAAAAAACTCCAGGATGTTATAACAAAGAATTGTCAAAAGGATGTAGCAGCACAATTAATTAAACAACACAATTTAGATAAATTTTCACATATTGGAAAGTATAAAATTAAGGGCGAAGAAGTAAACGGTGTATATGTAGAGCTATATGGAATGTATGCCAGACCAATTCAACCTGGTGATAAAATTGCTAATAGGCATGGGAATAAAGGAGTCATCACAGAGATTATTCCTCATGAAAGTATGCCACAATTATCTGATGGCCGACATGTTGATATTTGCATCAATCCTTTGAGTATTATCTCCAGAATGAATGTTGGTCAGTTGTTTGAATTACATTTATCTAAGTCTCTTGAAGACTTGAAAACAAATTTATTGAAGATGATAAAAGCTGGAAAGGGTCAGAGAACTCTAAGAAAGTATTTGTTAGATTATATTGATATCATTGATAGAACAGAAGATAAATGGTATTCTAAACAATTCAAGGAACAACTAGGAGAGGTAACAGAGGATATTGTAAATAATCTATGCTTGATTCAGGCACCATTTGAATCAGTCACAGATGATATGGTAAAGAATGCAATGGAGTATACAGAAACTCCATATAAGGTTCCAATTTATGATCCTATTTCAAAGACCACTTTACAACAAGAAGTAGCAGTAGGTTATATGTATTTCTTTAGAATGGTTCATATAGCCGAGAATAGATTAGCAGCAAGAGGAATTGCCTCTTATGCTAGAAGGACTCTGCAACCTCTTGGGGGAAGAAAAAATAAAGGTGGTCAGAGAATGGGTGAAATGGAAACTGCATGCATCATCGCCCATGATGGAAAAGTTAATCTTAGTGAATTCTTGACAACTAAGAGTGATTGTATTGATTTGAAAAATCAGTATATTAGAAAGATGATGGAAACTGATTTCACGAAAGAACCTGAAGAAATTTCAGCGGTTCCAGAATCAGTAAAGTTGTTGAACTCATATTTAACCGTAATTGGAATTAAGAGATGAGAATGTAACTAAAGGGGGTAGAGATGGGTCTACCCCCTCAAAGAAAGGAGATGTGTAGATGTTTGAATTACAAAATAAATCACTAAACTTAGCTGATTGTTTAGATATATTAGTTGAATTATATAAATCGGGAAAAAGAGAATTTATGGATTTAATCTATATTGATCCTCCATTTAATAGTGATAGGATTTATAATATTCCATTTGAAGGTGGAGAATTATCAGAAAAGGCATTTGTTGATACATGGTCAAGAGTAGCTTATCATGATCAACTAGATATGATTTCTAAAATATCACCAGATCTATATAAGTTTTTAGTATCTCTAGAACAAACAAATATTTCAAGATCTTATATTACATATCTAACAGTTATGGGAATTAGAGTTTTTTTAATGAGAGAAATGTTAAAACCAACGGGATCGTTTTATTATCACTGTGATCCTACAGCTTCTCACTATGTTAAGATGATGTTGGATATGATATTTGGAATGGAAAATTTTAGAAGAGAAATAGTATGGCAAACTGGATCTGGAAGTTGGGGAAAAAGTAGAGAAGGTGGAGAAGCATTTCCATATAATCATAATATTATTCTATTTTATGGAAAATCAAGTAAAACAACAACAAAAAAACATTTTACTCTTTTAACAGAAGAACAAGCGATAAGAAAATTTCCAATTGATGATAAAGATGGAAATGGACCTTATATATGGAATGTTCTATACAAATTTACTGATGAGCAATTAAAAGAAGGAATTAAAAATGGAACAATTAAGTGGCCAGAAAAAAATAAGTTTCCTGTATATAAACAATATTTAAGAAAACATAAAGGAAATCCAATTACAGATGTATGGAATGATATATCTCATATAATAAGAACAAGTAAAGAATGTCTTGGATATCCAACTCAAAAACCAGAGAAACTTTTAGAACGAGTTATTTTAGCATCGACTAATCCTGGTGATTTAGTTGCAGACTTCTATCTTGGTGGTGGGACTACTATTGCAGTTGCAGAAAAATTAGATAGAAATTGGATTGGTATTGATATTAATCCAAGAGCAATTGAAATTTCTGAGCAACG
>Ga0079074_1007905_pt1 | contig 29769 bp, 39 predicted proteins | sample ADurb_Leu_01_Slu_FD_74547 | JGI IMG/M metagenome (GOLD analysis project Ga0079074, IMG submission 74547) | Active sludge microbial communities from Illinois, USA, of municipal wastewater-treating anaerobic digesters - ADurb_Leu_01_SludgeMetaT... | ecosystem: Engineered > Bioreactor > Anaerobic >... | reverse complement strand
TAATGCATATTTTTTTGTCCTTAAATAAATCAGGAAATCCTTTATTTCCAAATATATTCAAACAAGACAAAAAATTTACTTCTGGATTACAATAATTTTTAACATCAAAATTAGCAATTCTATAAATTCTTTTCCACATCTTCAATCTTTCAATAGTTCTTTTGGACATACTCTTATGTCCTTTAACTCTTGGCCAAAATTCTCCACTAAAATAAACATATGGTGTATCAACAAAATCAGCTGTCGATGCAGAAATTGCCCATAAGTCAATTAAGTTTTTAAACTTTCCCTTTGGAATTCCCTCTTTTTCAACAATCTGTTCTATTTGATCTGTATCATTATAAAAATAAGAATGTATTAACTTTATCCCACCATCACCAAATCTAACTAGTGAAAAAGGAGTTTTTGTAATAATAGATTCTTCTAATTTTTGTAGAACTTCTAATGTTTTATATATTCTCATTTTTCCTTCTCTGTTCATTATATTCTCTCTCTTTTCTTATTCTTTCTACTTCTATAGTAACAAGAGATTTTAAATATTTTTTTAGTGACTTTACACATTCTATTTCATCGTTTTTCATTCCCTTTACTTCTGTATCATTATCACTAGCTACCCAACCTTTTCCATTTTTTCTAAGAACTAAAGTCTTATTTCCATCTTCCCACGATGGAATATAGACAAACATTCCATTTGTTTTATCATATGTAGAAACTTCATATGCATATCCACTAACTAATTGACATCTAAATGATATAACAGGATTTTCCCAATCTCCGCCGCCAGAACACATTTGATATCTAAACTTACATTTGGTGTGTTCCCATTCATCCTGTTCAACAACATATTCTTGGACATTATATTTACTATCATAATTTTCAAGATCAAAATGAATATTGAATTTATCCATAGCTTGCCTAGTTAGTTCTCTCCATAGCTTATCTAACATTCCACTTGTTGTAAATTCAACTTCTTCATTTAGTTTAGATAAATAATCATTTAATTTCATCTTATACCCTCCTATTAACATACTCAAAAAATTCAACCATATAATACATATTTTCTAATCTACTTCCAAGAGATAAAATTTCTTTTCTAGCATTACTTCCAAGAGTAACTCGCAAACTTTTATCTTGTAAAAGAGTTTCTATGTTCTCAACAAATGAGTCAATATTATTTTCTGATACCAATCCTGTTTTTCCATGATGGAGATAATCATCCATTCCATTTAACATTTTAATATTTGTTCCAACTACCGGGCACTCAGTTAGCATTGCTTCAGCTGGTGGTATATGTAATCCCTCCAACTCTGTCGGCGCAATCCAAATATCACACATATTATAAAGTTTATTTTTTGTTTCTGTAGTTGGTTCTTTTATATAATATGAAATAAGATTACTTGGAGAAGAATCTCCACTTTCAGAACCAAACATAAATAAATCCACTACATATTCCCTACGAAGCCTTTTTATAGCTTCAAATACCCATTCGACTCTCTTTGTTTTTCTCTTGGTTCCTGAGTTGTATAGTGCACCAATTTTTGGTTTTTTACATTCATCTCGAATACTTAATGGATATATTTCATCAAAATCATAACCAGGTCTTATTATTTCACATGAAATATTATGTCTATCTAAAAGCTTTTTCAACCCAGAACTATTTACCATTTTATATGTAGGTGCTCTAAGAACATCCAACAATTTGTCCTCTGACATATTCCAGAGTTCAAAACCACGAATCCAATGAAATTTAGTTCCACATTCTTTTGGTGCTTTAATTGTAGCATGAACAGAGTTAAACCCTGTTGCGATTAAAACATCTCCATGAGGAATATGGTATATATCATTAACAATTATATGATTAGCTTTTAATGGTGTCCATGTATGCTTATTCTTTCCTGTATCAGCAATGATTACTTCATGACCCAAATCAACTAGAGTATTAGCAGAGTTAACTATTGTTGAAGAACCACCATTATTTCCAAGACCTGTATTAAACAAATTGAAGATAATTTTCATTTCAATTCCCTTCTGTTATTGCACACCCAGAAATAATCATTCCTTCAAAACATCCAATAAATTGGTCTGTCACCCTACATTGAGATCTTCCCTCTGTTTCAATATTAGGAGATCCTGTAACGAGTAATCCTATATGACCACAATTTCCCAAAACAATATCTCCAATTCTAGACATTAGTTTTCCTTCTCCCTCAGTCTTTGCAGCACCAGTAATTATCATTCCGATCATTGGAATTGGTGATGCTGGAGGGTGACACCAACACACACCACTTCCAATAGATGTTATGGTTGCTATTTGCATTCCTCTTCTACCCTCTCTTTAATTTTTGTTATAATTTTTTGGTTCGATGGAGAAAATTCTTCAAATATCTTATTGTATGTTTCTAACATTTTAGTTGCCTTATCAGCATCAACTTTCAATTTTGTATTTTCTCTCTCAAGTTTGTCCAACGTTGTTGTATATTCAGAAAGCTTTTGAAATAAATTTTTCAATAATTTTTCAATACCTGGTAGATCTAGAGTCCCTCCATATCCACCCATCATATGTGTTTCTCTAACCATTTGAATTACTTTTTCAACAAAAAGTCTATTCGTCTGAAGCCAGATTTTTTCATTACTTCCCATGTTTCTATTCTCCTTTTATGTTGATGCAAACGGTGAAATCTTTATTATTGACGTAGCATATTTATTCATATCTGATTGAATAACTCCCTTTGCTAACTGTAGTTTTGCTATCTTATCATAAATTCCATATGTTCCATCAAACCCTAACTCTTTCCAAAGATAATCCAACGACCAATTCCAGTCAGCAACATCAGCTATAATTGCAGGATCAGAATCCCATCCAATACCACCATACTGATAGACTATATCTCCTGTTGTTGAGTCAGTTACAACCCAATCTGTTAGAGTTCCAGTTGGAGCATTTTGATTATACGTTGGGCCAAACGTAACAGTATAATCACCACTTGTTGTATCCCATTTATGATTCAAATACCAGTCTACATAGTCCGCAATTGGAGTCATCATTCCGTAATAAATTGCATTTGCTTGTTCTGTTAAACTATTAATTTCAGAATCAATTTGACTCAATGATGTTGCACAAGATGTAACTTTTGAAGGTGCAGCATCAACCATTGATTTTAAAATTTCATCATATTCCATAATAAAAATCCCCTATAATAACTTTAGCATCTCATTATAAATAGTCTCTGGTTTTATATTATAATCCATGTCTTCAATAAATGTAACTTTTGTTTTAAAAGGATTATACTCAATTGTATGTAAATATTTCTGATGTCCCCATTCTAAAACAGGGACTTTAAATAATAATGAAATATTAGGAATTGCAGATTGAGATCCAATAGTTAATTTAGCTTTCTTTATAGATTCAATTGTTAATCCAATCAATGAAACTCCAGAATTTGTATTCAATTTATTTACGTCTATAAATCTATCATACTTATCCGGAACATAATCCGGATCTTTTCCACATATGACAAAATTGTATCTTTGAAATAGATCTTGATTAGAAAAAACTAAATCATAAAATTGTTGCCAGTATGGCCAATTTCTTTTCATTCCCTTTCTATAACGAGGACCTAAAATTACAAAAGGCTTTTTTTCAGTGTTTTTTTCAATTGTTAAAATATTTTCCTGTCTAGTATAATAATCAAATAACATTTTATTTTTTGGAAACTGATTCTTATTTAGAAATTTCTTTCTTGAAGTATCTGGTTTTATATGTTCCAATATTTTATGATCTTTAGCATATTTATTATAAAATGTTTTTACAATAAAGTTATATGCATCATCTGGAAAGTCATCTAATCTAAAACAATTTGGTTTGTAAATAGTTCCATCACCAGGTATGGATAATGGAATAAAAATAGATGCACACCCAGCATATAAATCAAACATTCCTGGTCTGGTTAGAACAATAAACTTAATATTTGAACTCTTGTATTCTCGTTCTCTTTTCCACATTACATATGGAGCAAACCGACCGAACTCCCAGTACATCTCTCCTATACATGGTCCAACCAGTACAGCTTTGGATATAATTTTACCAGTCATTTACTAATCTTTCATCTTTGTTTATTAGTTCATAAAATTCTTCAAATGACATTTTATCAATGATTTCATCAGACTCTTCAAATCTAATAAATTTTTCTCTTTTTGGATTCAATCTATGTTTAGTCAAAATATTACATATTGAACCAGCTCTCATTCCACAATGGATTCCAAGTTTTGCTTTCAATCCCAAAATATAAGGTTTTCCCTTACTAGCCGTTCCTAATATTCTCCAATATTCTTGGTCATGTTTTTTATCAAAACCAACAAATTTTCTAACATCTAAATAACCAATTTCTCTAAAGAAATTTGGTTTTACAGACCATAGTGCTGATCCACCATATACACCCATTGTTGCTTCATAACCAGCTATCTTTTGACCAAGAAGTTGTTTCTGTTTTATTCCACCGGGGTTTTGTCCAATTACTTTAATATTATGAAGAGCACTCTTCCCTACATCAACCCACGCTCTTCTTATTATTTCATCCCAACCAGGTGTTACAATTATGTCATTATCTAAAAATACCAGGTAATCATAAGTATCCTTTTTAGGATCCATTTCATGCGTATATCCAAAATCATTACAAGCAATAGCTTTTGAAAATGCATCAAATGTAGATGCTTTTGTATTGAAAACAATCTTAGTAACTAATCCCATCTTATATAATTTACACATAAACATAAAATGTTCTTCTTCTTTAAAATTAGTCAAATTATCATACACATATAATTGGTGTTCTAGTGCAGAATGTTTTTTCAATGCAGCAATACACTTCGCAGTCATTGCCAATCTATTTCTAACAGTCAAGAATATCTTAATCACGCTAATTGCCTTTCTATTTTTTCAAAAGTCTCGTCATATTTGATATTATCAAAGCAAAGAGGATAACCATTAGAACCATTGGTACATAGATTTTGACCATGTTTAAAGCATGGACCACAACTTCTTTCACAATCAATCCAATCAGAATTTTTATATGTTGACAATCTAATTTTTCCAGGAAATGGTCCATAGATTCCAAATGATTTAGTTCCAACCGACTCAGCTATATGAACCAATGATGTATCTGGAGAAATAACCATTTTAGCTAGAGAAGCTAGAGCAATTGTTGTTCCTATTGTGTATGAGAATTTTGAAAAGTTAATAATATTTTCACTACCGACTTTCTTCACAAATGTTTCTACTTCATGAGCCTTAATGGGATTATCTGTTACTAAAACTTTATATCCCTTATCAATAATAAACTTTGCTATCTTTTCCATAATTGATGGTCTTGGTGTTCTGATAATAGATGATGCCCTAAGTTGCATAATAACAAACTTCTTTTCTTCAACATTATTATCAGTTAATATTTTCATACAAGCTTCAAGTTCTTCTTCATTTGGTTTCTGTTTAGGAATCAATAATTCATCTGATAAATCTAAACCCAACCATTTTGAAAATAAATTATATGAGCATATTTCATGTGCTTCCTTAGTTCTTTCAATAACACCTTCAAACAATCCATGATAATCAGAAAATAATAAGTTCTTAGCATTAAATGGAAGAGTTAAAAGTTCATCAATACAATCAGTCCATGTTTCGACCATTGGTTGATATTGTGGACCACAGGCAAATAAAATTTTACAAGTAGGATATTTTTCTTTCAGATAATTAAGATTTGGTTTAATAAATAATAGATCCCCAATTCCACCAGATCTCCATACAAGAAGGGTTTTATTATTTAGATCTTCTCCACGATAGGGTCTATAATTTTTTGTAAATTTAATTTCGGATGGTTTCAAATATCTAGAAACATCCCTCATATCATACTGAAGTTGCTGAAATGTAGTAATTCCCATAACATAATTAGCACCCTTACTTATTCTCTGAGGTCTAAAATTATTTTGAATAAATGAAACATCCTTTATACATTTTGCAATTACAATAAGCGGAGGATTCACTCGAAGTTCTTCAATCCTATCAACCAATTTAAAATCTTCTTGTGATAGATTAAATTGATGAAAAGTGTAATTGCTTATTGGTTTTCCTTTTGGTCTAGAACTATTCGCAAAATTCATTTACTGCCCTCACTTTCCAATATCAGAAATTGTTTTAATAAGAAGTCCCTGTGCTACAGCAGTTAGTGGATTTTTTGCCTGTCTGACTTCACTATACTCAAACGGAAGTTCATATTTAGAAACAGTACTTTTAAACAACTGGAGAAAACCTGGAGGCATAGATGTACCACCACTTATAACAATTGGCAGCCTTATATCTGGTTCTATATCTACATCTTCTTCAAATTTTTCAATAATCTGCTTTATTGTATAATTTACAAGTGAGTTGTAATAATATTCCAATGCTTCCAGAACACGCCTAATTTTCTTGTTTGGATTAGAAGCATAACCAACAGTTAAATCAAGATTTCTTTCTTTGACTGAAGTGACTCTATTTTGAACCATATTTAATGATTCTGCAACAGATCTATCAATCCAATCACCACTTCTTGCCGTAGAGAATTTAACTACTTCAATTCCTTTATACATAATACAACAGTTTGCCATTCCGGCACCGAAACTAATTCCAATTCCTGAAAATCTTTCAGCTTGGCACTCAGAATAAACTATTGCTGCTCCCTCATTAACAGGAGTATGATTAACACCGAGACTATTAAGAATTCTACCAAAGACTTTCTCGTGATAGGTAACCGATCTCGATTCATCAATAGCCTCAGCAGGTACACTATAAGAGCAATATGCTTCGACATCTTTTACATCCCCTATTAAATCTTTAATCATCATTGTCAATACATCAATAGCATAAATTTCCTTTGCAGAAATTAGACCATTTTCCATTGGTCTTGAAACTTCTTTCCCGAATATATTTGCAAATTTAAATGCATCCTCACCAATAATAAAAATCTCACCATCATCTGATTTTACATAATTAATATCAGTGAGTTCAGAAAGTTGAACTTCATCTTTATTTACTTGTAGGAAAACATTTCTAGTAATTTTTATATCTGAACTATCATTTCGCGCACAACAAAGATTCATGGTTCCACAATCTAACCCAATACACAAATTCTTTACTTTCTTTTCCTCTTTTACTGGTTGTGCATTCTCTTGCTGTACAATAGTTTCTTTTTCCATATTCTTAATAGTAACCTCCCTATTTCGTTACTTTTTTCAGCATATCAGCAGCTTCATTTAGATTCGTTTCTATCTGTTCAATTCTAAATGAACTTCTTTTTGACATTTTCATTTCATCTATAGCTATACCAGGAATGAAATCTTCCTCTTGCTCTTTTTGTTTTTCTTTTCTCTTTTTTACTTTTTTAACATCTTCATCTACTTCCATTGGAGCTGTAAGTCTTCCAGACTTAATTAATTTATCAACTTTTTCATTTATATTTTGAATTGTTGGATCATTACTAACAACTTCTGATAAAACTTTCTTTATAATTTTACTCAACAATTTCATATCAATTTCATTACTAATTGGTTGTTTAACTTTCTTATCTGGAGGTCTATCATTTAAAGTTAAAATACTTTCATCATAATCATATAGTTCAAATTGAATTCCCTCAGCTTTTAGTTGCTTAGTTATAAGATCTAAATGTTTTTCTTTTATATTAAATCTTACCGGAGTCCTCGCAGATCCATACCCATGTAAGTGAACTAGGTAACCAACAGTTTTTATATAAATCTGTTTCACTGCATTCTCCTAAAAGATTCTTCAATCTTATTCATAACTTCATTCTCCATATCATAATTAACAATCTGTTCATGATAATTAAATGCTTTTGCTATTGCTCTTTTAAGCTCCGGATTAACCATTAGTTCAACTTCACCAATAGAATATACCCACTTAAAATTAGAGTGCTCTTTTGATAACTTAACTTCTTGATCTTCATTTTTCATAAGGCACAAAAAATTATATTGTGTGCTTAACCTCTTTCCTTGGTCAGCTACATATTGAAATTTCTCTACAAATTGTATTGGATATATATCTAAACCCGTTTCTTCTTTTACTTCTCTTTTCAAACATTTACTAATTTCTTCACCCTTGTTGCAACCACCTCTCGGAATTTCCCAAAATAATGGCCAGTGATCATCCCCGGATCTTTGAATGAGAAGAACCATTGGTTTTCCTTCATATCCCATTTTTATAATTATTGCTCCAGAAACATTAGTTCTCTTCATAATTAAACTCCATTATTTTTTGTTTTAATTTATTTAAATCTTTTAATTCATGTTCCCAAATTATTAATGTATCATAACCATTATTTTTAAAATGACTTATTCTATCATTTTCATGTTCTTCTGTTGATTTTCCAATAATTCTTTCTGAATGCCAAAAATCTCCAAACAACTCAATTATTTTCTTATCATTTTCATTTATAAAATCAGGATTAGAACCATCAATCCAAACCTTCAAATCACCAACAAATTTATATTTATCTGGTATTATAGAATTTATTATTTCTTCAAGTTTTATCTCTAGTTTATTTGGTTTCCGGAACGATGATTTAATAAATGTCTTTATATAATCAGGATTTTTAAATTTGTTCCTACCAGAAATTTTTAATCTAGATTTTGTTTCTTCTGTGTGTTTTCCCCAACTTTTACCTAAAAATATATTTCTAAGTTTTTCTTTTGTTTCATCACTCATTGGACCACTTTTTTTACCATACATATGATGTTTTGAACCTTTATATTCTGCTAATTTTCTTCTACATTCATCTGTTTTCTTTCTTCCTGTCATATATTTTCTAACAGCGTCTTTTTGGTAATCTGGTATTGTTTTTCCTTTATGTTGTAAACTAATAATTCTTTTTCTTTCTGGACATTGATTTGTGTGTTTAGAACAACACAAATTACCATTTTTAAATTTATATTTGGCTTCTTCTCCACAAAATTGACAATTTCCCATTACGTTACCCACCTATACATATATAATTCTAAAACATCACCAGGATCAAATTCTACATAATCAGTTATTATAGTTAGGGTCTCACCATCATCACTTATTCTATAATGATCCCAATAGGTTAGTTGCCCATTTTTTGAAACAAGAATTAATAATCTATGATCATCTACTGTTTCTGGAAGAGTAATTTCAATATCTCCAGTACTATCAACATCTTGTTGTGTAATAATATAAAAATATCTTGTTCTGAATTCCATTGAATCTTCAGTAACAATAGAAGCATCATCAGGAATAATAACAGTTGAGTTAGATGTTGAATCTAATCCCAAATCCCAATTAGCTTGCCAGTTATCAATTCTACTTGGTACAGCATTTGAATTATATATCCCATTATTACTATAACAAGATCCATAAGAAATATTAAATGATATATTTTCAGCTAAATAATCAGATTCCAATATGATGAATGATGGAACTTCTACTTCATATTCTACAGTAAATGATAATCTCCAATCTGGCAGCTTTTCAGTTCCACCCAATCTGGTAGATCCATCAGACATTGCTGTAAATCTAAATCCTGGTTTTATTTTACATGGTATTACATATTCATTTCTAGCTGTGGTTTCCACTAGCTGATTCCATGCACCACACTGACTCCAATCTAAGTTATATCTCAAACCTGTAACTTCATTATAATACTCATAATTAATTAATTCTTCTGGAAGAATAATAAAAGAATTAAAAAATAATGGGTATATATATCTATCCTGCCCACCAAATATTAAATTCAAAAATACCTTTAAATCTGTATACTCATAAAATGATGGAACTAATGCTAAAAATTCTACTTCTCCCCTGAAGCGTGTAAATCCAACATTAACAATCATATGCTGATCCTGATACACAGGATCGAATACATATTTTACAAATCCTGGATATAAATTAGGAAATCTCCATAACATTTTTCCATATGTTTCATCTACAGTAAAGTCACCACTCGGATTTAAAACCAGAGCAGGTCTCATTGGTTGGTCAATATCTCTGTCATATTGTGCTGTCTTATTTAACCATTCAACTGCTTTATCATATGTTCCAACAACCTTAAATTCAAATCTAGGATATAAATAATCAGCAAAGTAATCTAGCATATCTTTGTAGAAATGACCAAACACATTATGTATAAACTGGTAATTATATCTAGTTGAAACCATCTGTTCTTCAGCTGGCATTATTGTTTATCTCCATCAATCTCATTAAATTTTATAATCTCATCTGTAGGAAATTTTTCTTTTACTTTTCCAGCTAATTTTGCTTCCTCAGAAAATTCATTCAAAATGGTTATAGCTGGAGTTGTAGAAATCTGAACTCCAGATGTTCTCACAACTTTCTTACCAAGTTTCTTTATTATATTTTGCCTTTCACAAAGAAGAAAAATAAACTCATTGGAGTAATTGGATATTGTAAAACCATATAACATTAAAACATCAAAAACATCCTTATCATTAATTTCATATTTTGATAATGTAATAGATTCATTTAAAATAAAATTTATATCAGAATAATACTCTGGTTTTATACTATCAAACTGGTTTACAATATCCAATGTGGATTTTCTATAGTTATGTAACTTTAAAAATGTTTCACAAAATTTAGATGATTCTAAATTCTTATACATATTGATTTTCACAGAATGTTCTATACCAGAACTCTTCTGAAAATCAGGATCTATACTAAACAACAAAAACGATGATTTATTATTGAAATATACACCAATATTATAAAATCCATTTAAAAACGGCAATCTCAAGTTATAACACCTATTGAATGATTTTCCTAATGTCAACATTATTTAATTCCTTTCTATTCAAAGTTCAGATTCTCTAACCAATCATCTCCTTTAGATTCCTGCTTTACATTATTACTTTTAGACAAAATCAAATCTTTACTCATTAATGAGTTTTCACATCTATCATAGAAATCTGTATATTTCTCTGTCTTATTACTCTCATTCCATTCATATATTGCTTTTACTATATGATCACCAAACTCATTCAGATTATACTTATTATAATCAAAGTTATCATTCAACTTTTCTGTATATGAAAGAAAATCACTTTTATACATCTCAGGGACTTCATTTTCAAATGCTTTTATAAATCTAAAAAGGTTATTCTTTTTCGGTTCTCTTTTCTTTTCACTCTTTTCTTCTTCAACAACATTAAACAAATCAATTATACTTTGATCTAAATCATTATGATAATCTTCAATTTTGTTTCCAGTTTTTACAAAAACCTCAGCTGGAATAACAATATTTAATATTTGTTCCAGATTAAATTTATGATCGGATGGAACTTTTACATTCCTGGTAGAATATAGATTATCATGTAAATCGTTTATAAACGGTGTTTTGCCAATAACTTTAGTTATAAGAATATCCACAAATGTAGATATATCCTTTTCATTAACATGACTACAATTATAAGATTCTAATAAACTTTCATAAGTTTCAAATACTTTTATATCTTTATATGATTTAAATCTAGTTAATATACAACTCTTGATAACCTGCGGATCCATAGAATCTAAATAACTATATACAAAAGCATCTGTAAAACATCTCAAACCCATATGAAAAATAGCCTTGTTTTCGGATGCGTCCGCAATCTTGGATTCTAATTTGGATCTAACTGATCTAACATAACCAGATAACAGGAGTAGGTCAAAAACAACATCCATATGTTCAGATCCATCTGTGTTTACTTTTGCCTTTATAATTGGGAAACTAGATGGAATTGAAACATTATAATTTGTATAACAATTTAAACTGGTTTGGTATATCAGCTTTGATATATAACTAACTGACATCATATCCTTTTCTGAAATTCCGCTAAGCATAGAAAGATTCATAGTTTTGAAAATTGTATCATATAATGCTTTAACTGGATTAGATGAAACTGATGCTGAAGTAATAAGATTTTCTAATACCACTAAATCATTATTTAAAACTTTACTAATAAATTTACTATTGACTTCTTGTCTTATTTCTTGTTTTGCTTCCAATGTTACATTTTTTTCTTCTGGTAATGTAAGAGTTTCAAGCTTTTCATCCATAAACGTACTAAGTTCATTTATCTTATCTTCAGATTCCTTTATAATAGAATCTGGAATATCAGGTTCAAAGTTTTTGATATAAGCTCCTGTAGCTGAAGATAAAGATCCAGGAATTGATTTAATTCCGAAGTTAATTCCCTTTAGTTGTTCTAAAATCTCAGTATTAATAAATCTATTACTTATATTTAATCCTATGTTTATATAGTTATCAACATAATATTTTAGTAGACTTGCAAATGCTAGAAATATATCATATGAAACAACTACTCTTCCAAAATCTGACTCATTGTAATAAATGAACAATCTAACTAGAGTCTCCATAGTTTCTTTTTCATGAAACTCTACTTTTAAAGATCTGTCATGATGATATTTTTTGAATATTTCCTTCTCGTGTTTTGATGCTGAACCATTTATGATATTTCTGAATGATCCAAGAATATCTGAAGCATTCTGATAATTCAACGTAAAGGATCTTCTTGATGTTCCATTAGTTATTGCGATTATTAGATTGGTTGAAGAAAAACTCTTATAATCTGAAGTGTAATTTGAAAGGGACAACTCTAAAGTCCCATCTGTATCAAATTGATTGTCCTTATGGTAGAATATTAGTTGATTAGCCCATATCTTATTATCCATACTGAAATCTCCTTTCTTGGCATACTCTAATCCTTTATGTTTTGTTCCTTACTTTACAAATAGTATCTAAAAGAAATGCGCTTTAGCGCTAGCGGGAAAGTGTTCGTCCGAAGGACGCACTTTCTCCGACAAAGATATTTGATGGGTGAAACCCCACACTCTATCCCCTTAAACTATTATTTAAAGAATTATTATTAATATTAGTAATGCTATTATAAGTATTTAAGTTTTACTATTAATAAACTATTAATATGAGATTACCATATATTAATATACTATTATATACGGGAAAATGGGGTAAATCCTTAATAAAATCAACCCCCGTCTAATACTTAAAAAGTAATGTTAATACTTAAAAAGCAATTCACTAATACCAAAAAAGCAATTCATCTATTTATTTCAAAAATATCATACCTCAATTTCCATTGTTTTATCAAACTCAAATCTTTCATATTATCTAATCTATTCGATATTCCTTTTATTATATTATTTTTATTTTCTTTACTTTTATTATACTCTAATATTTTGCATATATCATCAAAATCTATTACAGTTTTGTCGTTATTGAATAAGATGAAAAATCTATATATACTTTGTCCAATACCATCGAGTTTATAAAAATCATCCTGAACTAAATGTATATTTGCTACATTTACATTATAAGCAAATGCTTTTGCTAATAGAGAATTGAAATCAATTTTATATAAATTACATTTATATTTCTTTTTGGATAAACTTACATCAAATAAATTACATTTTTCTATTATTGGTAGTGGTTTATACATAAATCTGTTATCTTGAATATCATAACAAACGTAGTAGTATCTTAATTTTTCAAATTCTATTTTACTTGTTTCCTTGAGAAAATTGAATATTTCCCATCCATTTCTCCAACTTCTGAACATTGGATGACTTCTTATCATGTCATCATTTATATATAATGACTTTATGAAATCTTTATCTGTAAATGGACCAAACATCTTCATCTTATCAATAATTCTTGGATCTCCAGGTCTAAATGGTGGTTTATCGTTATCTGATTTTTTATATAACTCATTGAATACAGTAGATCTTAGATAATGCGTTATGCAATCTATCATAGCAAAGTGTTTATAACTAAAATTTGAATTGTATGTAACATCGTAAGATCTTCCTTTAAAATTAAAACTCTTTTCACCAAATGATCCTTTTTTCAATGGAACTAGTGTAAAACTAAGACATTTCTCTATCGTATACATTATTCTTTATAGTTCTCCATTAGTTTGGTTATCTCTACAATTATGTACCCAAAAAGTTTTTTAGTATCCTTGATTCCCTTCTTTTGAATTTGACTTATTGCTATTGTTCTTAGAGGGGTAAATAGGGGATTCAAATCTATTTCTTTTCCGTCTGGACCCTTCTCTTTTGCCATTGGGCATTTTCCGAGAACTGGTGGATGAGTAAATCCACATTGATCACATTTTCCAACTGATGAGGTAAGGGGTGGACCTGCCATATTAAAACCTCCACTTTTTAGATTATGTTACCCATGTCGGGAAAATCATCTCAAACTCAGAACATACTTATATAGGTAATTCGTTTTTATCTATATATATTAATTAGTGAAGATAAAATAAATTGGAGGTGTAAAACTTTATTTCCAAAAAGATTAAGGAGGACACAAGATGAAAAACTTGATGGCCAAGAAAGTGATATTTTCTATCACCGAACTGACAATCAAGCTGTTCATTATTGCATTCTGTGTTGTTTTTTTAAACACACAGTTTGTAGAAATGAACCGCGTCGCAGTGCCCATTACCTTAGTTTCTCAGGAAAAACCTATTGTTGATGATCGTACTGAAAAAGCGTTAAAATTATTGGGTGCCCCTCCGGGTGAAGTCAAAGAACTCACCAGGGCGGTCAAAATTGCTTCAAGTGCGACCCTGTTTTCTGAGAGGCTTTGTGTGGCCCTAATGTATACTGAGAGCACATTCAAGAGGGATGCAGTTTCTTCAAAGGGCTACAAAGGGCTAATGCAGACACCAACAGCTACGTTTAGATATGCAGCTGTTGATACTCTGCATGGAATGAGTATTCTTAGAGATTATTATAATTCTACTGGTAATCTTGAGGATGCTCTAACTCTGTATAAGGGGGGCAAATTGACAAATGTAGCTGCCCGGATTTATGCAAAGGAAACAATTAGAGTTTATCATGATTTAGTTAGAAAGGTGGGATGAAATGAAATCGGAGGAGATATACAAATTTCTCGCGTTGTTAAATTCTAAGATCCACCGTATTGGTTTATGGGTGATTGTTCTTCTTCTTATTGGTGCTTGCCTTGGAGCATATGCCATGCATAAGTATCAGAAGAGCAATATAAATGAATGGATTGCTCTTAGGGGATTCATCCATGAATCAGGAGATGTATACGAGGTTAAGTGGGACCCAGTTAGAAATGCTGGGAAAACTCAACCCCAACCAGTTCAACAGTGATATGTGTGGGGTGTTGATATTTTTTATATAATATATCAACACCCCACAAAACTTTAATGGAGGATTTAAACATGAAGAAAATTTTTGCACTTGTAGTTTCAATTCTTCTTTGCAGCTTTAGTTTTACTTATGCTGCAGGAATGTTTGGTGCACCAGAAGGTGCTTATGGTCCATACATGGGTCTTGGTTATTGGTATGACCAAACTGGTATGACACCTGATAATGGTTCTGATTTTACAATCAAACAGAATCAAGGATTCGTTCAAGGTGGTTATGGATGGTCTGGCAGTGAAATTTATGCCAGATTTGGTTTCTCTGATTTGAGAGCACAGGAAAATGATGCAGATTCAAAGTTTGTTGATGCATACAGAACATATGCAACTCTTGGTGGAAAGTATTTTGGTAGGATCAATGAAGCATTCGCAGTTGGTCCATTTATTCAAGGTACCTATTATTTTTCTGAATTTTCACAGAATGATGTTAGTATTAAAGATTGGTGGGATGTAGCTCTTGGTCTTGGATTCCAATATAAAGCAGCAAGTAATGTAAAACTCTATGCTGGTCCTTATATATATTGGAGTGATGGTAAAATTGAATCAGGAAAGACATCAACCAATTTTGATCCACAGGCTGATGGTGGTGTTTATTTTGGTGTTACATATGATGTTAATAAAAAACTAAATGTTACAGCAGAAGGGAAATATAATTCCAATGATTTCTCTGGTGGTCTGATGGTTAATCATCCCTTCTAAATAAGCACACATTAAAGTTCTTGATGGGTGCTGATGATTGTAATATAAGACATTAACATCAGCACCCATTTTTTTCACTGAGGTATTAATAATGATTCAACTTTCAGGCGAACAATCCATAGTTTTGGAGAAGATTATTGATTGGAGAAATTGGGCAAAACCATATGAGGATGATAAGATTCATTTGCTAACAGTAGGTGGTTTTGCAGGAACTGGAAAAACTACACTGATAGCTCATTTGAGGAAAATTCTTGGTTCTGGAACCAACGTAGCGTTTGTTACATTTACAGGTAAAGCTTCTTCTGTATTAAAAAGAAAACTTGAAAATCAAGAAGTATTATATCCAAACGATTATGTCGGAACAATTCATGCCTTAATCTATAAACCTCTATTTAAAATAAATGAAAAAACTGGAGCGAAAGTAGTTTGTGGATGGACGAAGGTTGATTTTATTGGATCATATGATCTAATTATCATTGATGAAGCATCAATGGTAAATAAAGAAATATTCGATGATTTATCATCATATAAAGTTCCCATATTAGCAGTTGGTGATCACGGTCAGCTACCACCAGTTTCAAATACTGATGGATTTAATCTTATGGGAAAACCACAACTTAAACTCGAGACTATTCATAGACAAGCTGAAGATAGTGATATAATTAGACTCTCTAAAATGGCTAGAGAACGTGGTTGCATTCCAAGAGGAATATATTCTCCAAGTGTATTCAAATTAAATTGGGATATTCCAAAGTGTAAGGAAATATTCTCTGGAATAAAACACGATGAAGATATAGTAGTTTTATGTGGGATGAATAAAACTAGAGTGGGAATAAATTCCACAATTAGAAAAAAGTTAAAATTTACTAGACCAGAACCATATCCAACAGAAAGACTTGTATGTCTAAAGAATAATAGGTCTAGTAAAATTATGAATGGTCAACTTGGAACACTAATTTGGTTAACATATGCAGGAAAAGATATTTTCGACATAACTGTTCAAATGGATGGTTTTCCAGAATTGTATTCTGGATATACTGTTAAAGAATGCTTCAACAAAGAAAATTATGATGATATATTCGATATTACTGGTAGAAAAAGAAATAAAGATTTTATGAAGAAACAAAAAGTTGATTGTATTGATGCATTTGATTTTGGATATGCAATTTCTGTCCATAGGAGTCAAGGATCTGAATGGGATAGAGTTGTACTGTTTGAAGAAAGAAGTAATTACTGGGACAATGACTTCTATAAGAAGTGGTTATATACTGCAGTTACTAGAGCGAAAGAAAAATTATTTATTATTGAACCATAGGAGAAGTTATGAATAAATCGCCTACTACTGATAAACATCTTGATATTGCTTTGACTTCTGATATCAAATTTAGAGATATTAGAAATAGAGCAAAGAAAGATGAAAATGAGAGATTAAGATCAAAAAAGAAAAAGAAACTAGAGAAAGAAGAAATTGAACCTAAACATAAGATTGACGATATTGTTGTAATAGCTTCTGGAATGTTTGATAAAAGACGAATGTATGGATTAACTAAAATAATTGATATTCAAAAATCCAGAAGAAAAAGAACAGTAGAATATTTTGGTATTTTACTTAAAACAACAGATCCCGATCTTCTTGATAGAATTGGTGGGTTAATTTCTTTTGAGCAGGGGGATATGTATAGATGGTCTTGGGCATATGAAACAATTAATATCCAACCAGATGCAATAAACTGGATAGATAAAAATGATGTATATAAACAAGAATCTGAATTTGAAAGAACTGGACGTATAGCACATGACCATGTTATGTTAGTAAATCTTTTAGAAAGAGTTTATAAAGAACACCCGGAACTTTCAATGAGTTTGTTTGCAAGAGTTTTCAAAGAAGCAAAAGTTTTTACTTTGGGTAGTGACCAAGTTAAAAAACTAAATGAATGGTATTCTAAATTGAAAAAACGACCAGAAGGAGCAATTGGTGGTGGACTGTCTTACACATTTATTCCTACTGGATTGGGGGAAATTATTAAAGTTAAATATTTTGATAAAGAGATAGATCTTTCAGATTACGAGAATTGGTAGATTGAATAAATCCTGAAACGATAGGGATTTGTTTAGTCGGAAAAATCCGGGACTTCCTCTCACCCCGGATTTTTTTTGTTTAGATATCTAAATTTTTACTTGGAACAAATACTAAATTTTAAGTTATGATGGAGATACGACACGATGGAAAAATTTGTGCAACGTATTTGTGATAAATTACATGATAATAAAATTGAGGTGATTAAGGCTTTATTTAAGAAGAAAGATAAAAAATATTATATTATGGCAGATAAAGCACTATTAGTAACGGATGAATCAAGGATTATAACAGTTTGTTTTAGTGTAGCAGCTCAACCTGAGTATGCAGCAAAAATTATAATAGTGTTAAAGACTCTTAGGTGTAATGGTTTGAATATTGGAGAAACATTTATTTATAATGATAAGGGAGAATACTTTGGTGGAGATGAAGCATATAGGTTTATAGAAAAAATTAAAAAGGATAAGATAATATCAGACTTTATGAGTGAACAATTCAAAAAGCATAAACTTTTAACTGAAGAATGCTATAATTGTTAGGAGGAATTGTGGAATTACCGAATCAACTTTGGGTAGAGAAATATCGTCCAAGAAAGTTAGAAGATCTTGTTCTTCCAGAAAGTTATAGATTAGATTTTGTGAAATGTATTGAAAGGAAGAACATTGGAAATATCATTTTTGCTGGTCCTCCAGGTAGTGGAAAGACCACAATTGCTAGAATTTTAACATCTAAACGCGGAGTTTTAACTCATCCAGCTGATAATCTATTGGAGATGAATGGATCATCTAAAGAATCTCGTGGAATCAACTTCGTAGATAGTACAATAGAACCATTTCTTAAAATCCCACCAGCAGGAAAAGACGCTTTCAAAATTGTGTTTATTGATGAAGCTGACTTCCTTACAGATGCTAGTTTTAAATCTCTAAGGGGAATTATTGAAGCGGCACATGAACACAATAGATTCATTTTTACATGTAACTATCTTTCAAAAATTCCAGATCCTGTTCAAAGTAGATTTCAGACTTATATATTCAAGCAGATGCCAATTGATTTCGTTATTGGATATTATAAGAAGATATTAGAGTCTGAAAATATAAAGTATAATGAGGATGATATAAGATTTGTAATTGATGGTGTTTATCCTGATGTTAGAAAAGGAGTTCAAATCCTACAGCAGAACTCACACTCGGGAACCCTAAAAATAAATAGAAATTTGAGTTTAACTAATGAGAAAACAATCATTAGTTCTGTTGTTGAAATTATCAATCATATAAAAAATGATGAACTTCCAAAGGTAAATAAAAATGTAAATGATATTCTTGGTGTTGTATCTAGTGAATATGATTTGGATTTTAGAAGTATTTATTCAAGTTTATTTTTTAGAAATGAAATTCCTGTAAATGTAAAGATTATTGTTAATAAGTATACTAATAGTCATGGTGATTGTCTTGTGCCATCAATGCATTTTATGGCGATGATTTTTGAGATGATTAAATCTTTACAAGAATATAAAAAGTTGGTAGGAAAATAAATGGCACCAAAAAAAGGATCTATTCCTTGGAATAAAGGAATGATAAATACTTACTCTGAAGAATCTACAAGAACTCATAGTGAGTCAATGAAAAAAAGATGGGAAGATCCTGAATATAGAAAAAAACAGAGAAAAACAAGAAATAGTGAAGAATATAAAATAAAAGCTAAGTTAATGAATTTTGGAGAAAAAAATGGAAATTATGGAAAATCAATTCATAAAAATACGATGAAATCATTGGTTTTAACATTAGATAAAATTAAAGAAAGATATCCCATTTTTTATTCGGTTGAAAAACCAATTGAAAAAGAGGATAATATTTATGTTAAATGTAAATTTTGTAATGAGTTATTTATTCCTGATAAAATACAACTTTATGAAAGAATTAGACAAATAGAACACAAAAATGGAAATAAAAAGTCTTTTTTATATTGCTGCGATGATCATAAATTTAAATGCCCATTTAGTAATAGAGTTAGTCCAGAAAGTGTTACTGAATATCAAAAATACTACAGAAAAGTTTTAAAAGAAACAAATAAATCTATAAGAAATAATAGAAATAATATTTATAACATAGAACTTAGGGGAAAGTTGCATGGATATCAATTAGATCATAAATACTCAATTAAACAAGGATTTATTAATAATATAGATCCAAAAATAATTGGTCATTGGAAAAATTTAGAAGTAATGTTTTGGCTAGATAACATACAAAAAAAGATAAGATGTTCTATGGAACTAGAAGAATTAATAACTGAAATTAGTAGGTGAAGTGATGGGTGTATTTTTAGAAAACAATGAAATTGAAATTGTAAATAGAGTTATGATGGTAGTAAATAAGATAATTAATGAGAATCCTGATATTAAATACTGGGTTTGTCCAAAGTGTAGAGGAACAGGTTTATCATCTATACAGGGTGAAACTTTTTGGGATGGTCAATTCTGTTCTGAATGTAAAGGATATTCTAAACGAATAGAAAAATCCGGATCTTACTCCAAATGTACTGCTTGTGATGGTCGGGGAAAAATTAAAGGATCATATTCATTTTGTCCAAAGTGTAAGGGATATGGACATCTTGATTGGTTGGAAAATATAACTGGGTTAAGGAACAAACCATAGATGATATATGATGAAAACTTTATACAATATCTAAAAGATAATCTTGGTGAACCGGTAAAGGTTAAAACCAAGAATCTTATTTGTCCCTGCCCTTGGTGTGAGTATAATCAAAAGAAAGATCATTATCATTTATATATCTCAACAGAGTCTCCAATCTTTCATTGCTTCCATTCTGATTGTGGTGTAAGTGGAACCATAAAAAAGTTATTTAGAAAAATTGAAGGTAAGGATATATCAGATAAATATGTAGATCCAAATAAAGTAAAAGAATATGTAAAAGAGAAAATTAGAGTTCAAGAAAATGTAATTCAAAAGAAGGAATTGGTTGTTCCTTCAATTACTAGTGGTCAATTTATACTAAAAGAGCAGTATCTAAGGGAAAGATTTAAATTTTCTAATATTGATCTATCTAAAATTAAGGGTCTTGTTCTTGATGTTAAATCATTTATAGAAGTAAATAAAATTCCTATTGATGAAAAACTGTTTAGAATGATTGATTATTTGCATAGTAATTTTGTTGGATTTCTTACAGAAAATCAATCTGTAATTATTTTCAGGAATATAGATAGAAAATCTAGTTTCAACCATTTCAAGTATCAAATTCAGGAAAGTAATTTTTTAGATTATTATAAAATTTCTGGTAACAATATTAATAGTAATACTGTTATTCTAGCAGAAGGTATATTTGATATTTTTTCAGAGAGTATATTTGATACTACAGGATTGAAAAATAATTCGAGAATGTATGCTAGTGCATTATCCACTTCATATGAATCTCTAATAAAATCAATAGTCTTTAATGAGCAAACATTCAGATTAAAGGTGAATATCTTATCTGATAGTAATATTAATTTAGATTTTTATAGAAAAATAAAACGATTTAATAAACATATTATTGATAGTCTATCTGTATATTATAACAAGAGTGGAAAAGATTTTAATGTGACGCCAATTAATCCTGAAAAATTTATCATATAGTGGGGATCTCGTATGAAGAAAGCTAAAGAGAAAATTGTAGAATTATATAATAATACAATTAAAAATGGAAATTTGTATAATGGTGATCTAGATAATATTAACTTTTTTTCTTTGATATGCAATGCAAAAGAAGACCAGTTATTTAAGATAGGTCAATGTAATGGATGTATGTTTAAATACAAATATGAAGGAAAAAATGCTGTCCTGTTTGTATTTTCAATGCCTATTAATCTTAACTCTGACAACGGAGAAAATAAACATATTTCAGAAAGAGTAATAGATGTAGTTAGAATTTTAGAAGAGTGTTTTGTAACGATTGATTATTTAAATTCGGTTGAGAATAGAGAAGAAAAGTTTGTTTATATCACAGCAGTGAAAAAGAATATTAAAAAGTGAAAGGAGAAGTAAATGCAACAGATGAATCTTGATTCCACAAAATTTGAATCGTTTATAAGGTGTCTTTCTTTAATGAAAGATATTTGTAATGATGTTGATATTAGAGGTGGAAAAATTCGGCAGAGGAGTAACGACCACTCTGTAATTTTTGAAATGGATTTGACTCCACTTATCTCTGATATGAATATTCCAATTACAAAACTAAAAGAAAAGCTTGAACTGTTTAAATGTTTTATTGGATCTGATGTTGATGTAGTTGATGATGAAACATATTCTCTTGCTGACCAGATTTCTTCAATTTCGTTTAAGAGACCCTTATTGACCCTTATTGATAATCAGTTTATTACAGAGGAAGAATTCTCTAATTTATTTACTTTAGATGAAGGAGATGTAATTCTGAACTATAATATTCCATCTGTTATTTCAGATAGAATGAGAATTATCACCCAAGGATTTAATGTTAATAATGTTGTTGTTGTATTTACAGGAGAGACTGCATCTATTACATCTAAAACAATTTCGAAGGATCAGTTTGCAAAGTTCGTTGATGGTATTGTTGTTGAGGATGAGAAGAATTGTAGTTCAAATCTTATTGTAACACCATTCATCATTGACCATGATGGGGATATTGCATTTTCAATGTATGAGGTAAGAGAAGGACAATCAATTAATAAATATTCTACAACCATTGGTGATGTTTCAATTAATATTTATGGTAGATCATCTCTTGTTGCAGAAGAAGTAGAAAGTGAGGATGAAGAATAATGGATGATAAGATTCTAGAAGGTTATACTAAAAATGTAGATAGAGTTGGTGATTGGGATGCATTTGCTAAGCATATGCATGACTATATTGAAAAAAATACAGTTAAAAAATATGGTCAGGGATCAATGGGATTTGATCTCATGAGTATTACAGAACCAAGAATATGTCTTTGGAATATTATTAGATATGCTCTTAGATGTTGGTATGGAAGCGGAAAGAAAAATGATTTAGAAAAGATATGCCATTATGCACAGATGGCATATACTATTAGTAATGGTGATTTGACGAAAGTGGGTATTGATAAGGATGCAACTCATTGAGAATGGTTGGGTTTGGGTTTCATGGAAGTATAGAGGTTATGTTACATGTTGTGTTGATGTAAGAGGAGGGAAAATTACTAAAACACCACCAATCTTAAATAAGTTTATTGGACAACCAGTAAAAAATCTATACACATGGGTAAATGGTAGAGATCTTATTTGGATTGAATATAAAGAGGTATTATGATGACTTTTCTTGTTTGGGGTGTATTCTTTTTTACTTTAGGTCAACTAGGACTTAGATATGATATGACAGAATTTTGGTTAGTAGTTTTAAGTGTTGCTGCAATATTAGTTGAGGATTCACTCAGAAGAGATAAACTTTTAAAAAAGGAGAATCCTCCAGATGCATCCTAGTTCTATAGTAAGTTAGAACATATTATAAAACTAGGGAATTTTAAAATGAATATGTGTTCATATGGATGTGGAAAAGAATCACAATTTAGACTAAAAAATGGAAAATGGTGCTGTTCTAAATTCTATAATTCATGTGATAAATCCAGAGAAAAAACAGGAATTATATCTAAACTAACACATAATACAGATGAATATAAAAATAGATGCAGAATAAAAACAATATTACAACGTGAAAAAGAGACAGAAGAACAAAAATTAAACAGAATAAATAAGTTAAAAGCTAAATTTAATGATGAAAATTTTAAGAAAGATTTGTGTTTAAAAATAAAAGAATCCATGAAATTAAAAAAATGCGGGGAAGTTATTAGTAAGAAAGCTATAGAAAGATATAAAAAGAATCCCCAAATATTAGAATCAATATCTAAAAAACAAACTGAAAGATTTAAAAATATAGATGAAAGAAAAAAATTAAGTAATATATTAAAATTAAATATTGAAAAAATATCTGAAAAATATCCGGCCTTTTTAGATCTTGAAGAAATTAGGTATAATCCAGATAAACCAATAGATAAAGAAATTCAAGTTAGGTGTAAAAATAAAAATTGCATTAATAGCAAAGAAAATAATGGGTGGTTTACACCAACTAGATCACAGATAAATAATAGAATTTTTGTTTCTAAACATAAATTTGGGAACTCATATTTTTTCTGTTCTGATAAGTGTAAATTAGAATGTGAATTTTTTAACATCAGAATAGATCCTGAAACATTAGAAAGATATATAAGATACAAAAAAAGAGTTATTAGAGAAACAAATAGAAATTTAAGATGTAATTATAATAAAATTTCAAATATTGAACTTAGAGGACTTAAGTATGGATTTGATCTGGATCACAAAGTTTCAATGTATGATGGATTTATAAATGATGTAGATCCAAAAATTATTGGTCATTGGAAAAATTTAGAAATTTTAAATAGTAAGATTAACAGAAACATAAAAAATAAAAATTCTTCTATGTTAATAGATGAATTAATAGAAATGGTAAACAACAATGTCGGCACAATCTCTTCTTAGTTATTACCCAACATATTCAATTTTAGATGAGATTTTATCTTATTCTAATTATGATACACTTAACATTTATATTGATCTTAAAAATAACTTACAGACTTTATATATGCAACATGCAATTGTTAATATAGTTGAATCATCATTAAAATCTAGATACATGGATACATCAATATTCTCATCTTTGATTTCATTTTTAGCATTTCATAAGATGTATGCAATTCGTCGAAGAAATCTTAAAGTAAATTTTTTTATTTTCTTTGAAACTGGGGTTTCGTATTTTCATACTAATTTATGTAGAAAATATAAGTTGAACAGAAAAATAGATGATCTGTATGGTTTAGAAAAAGAAAAGAGAGATTTATTTTTTAAGATTCTTCAGAATAATCTTCAATTAGTAGAAAGCGCATGTAATAAGATTCCAGATATTAAAGTAATTAGACTTCAAAATCTTGAAGCTGATTTTATTCCATATTATTTGATTAGTAGAAATCTTGTTGATACGTCACCAAATGTTGCTCATGTAATTTATTCAAATGATCATGATATGTTGCAAACTATAAATGATAATGTTTATGTATTTCAAAAAACAATGAAGGGTAATAAGAGAATAATTAAAAAAGGGAATGTGATGAAAACTTACTTCAAATATGAAGGTGAGTTTCCTGATTCATATTTTCCATTATCTATGGCAATAGTTGGAGATCAAGGAGATTGTGTTGATGGAATAAAAGGAATCGGAAGTAAAAGGTTAGAGGGTATATTAGAAGATGTAGTAAAAATGACAAATGGTATTGATAACTTATATGATAATGTAATGTCAGGAAATCCAATTTTCCTACATAATACAGATAAATCTCAGAACAAATATATAAATATGATTCTGGAACATGAAAAAAGTGAAAATTTGGTATCTAGGAATTTAAAACTAGTAAGTTTTGAGATTCTATCAAGATTTTTAGACAATCCAACTAATACAGAAATTGTAAATAAGAAAAAACACATTTCTGAAATTCTCCAAAAAGATGAAATAGCTGAATATGACTCACTTAATCGAGCATTGGTAATGAATAGAGTTTATTTGGAGGAAGATGCTCTTATAGCATTATATTATAATTACAATGGGGGATACACCTAATGCTTAATGACGGAAAGGTTCTTAGTTATGTAAAGCAGAACCTGGGTTTTCCATTCATGTTTATTGAGTTAACGGATGATCAAATGCTTGATTATATTAGAGAATTTACGGTTAGTGAATTTTCATATTATTTTCCTGATACAAATACTATTGGATATAATCTAGCTGTTGAATCAAATAGAGTTCCTGGAAAAGCAAATGAGTTTTATATTGAGGATGATAGAGGATTAGAAATTCTCAATATAAAGAATATATACTTTTCAACTAGTAGTTATATGATGTTTGGACATCCACCACTTGGACCAATGAGTATGGGGGAATTAGGAAACTGGGCTCTAAGTGTTGAAACTGCTGGTTGGATAAAACAATTTTCTAGTTGGGATTATACTCATGAGTTTAAGCATCCAAATATCGTCAGAATATCTCCAACACCAAACAGTGAAGGATGGATTGCTATTGAGTATGAAAGGATGCAACCAGATGATTTTTCAAAAATTCCAAATGATTTACAACATCATTTTTTAGAATTATGTCTTGCTGATATAATGATTGTTGTTGGTAGAGCTAGAGCTAGATATGCTGATGGAAATATAAAAACACCTTATGGTGAAGTTCCTTTGATGGGAAATATTTTCCAAGAGGGGCAAGATAAAAAGAAAGAGGTTCTGGATAAGTTAACATCTGGAAGTTTGCCAAATGTCTCAATTGATATTGGCTAACTATTAAATGAAAGGAGTTAAAAATGGAAGTCGGGAATATTTCAATTTTTGGATCTGGATTTGTTGGTGGGGCTGTTTATCATGGTTTATCTCCGTTTTATAATATCAAGATTTATGATAAGTATAAACCAGGATATAATACTTTAGAAGAAACTGTCGATTTTTCAAGATATATTTTTGTGTGTGTTCCAACTCCTGTAAATCTTGATGATAATAGTCAAGATTTATCCTATATTAAAGATGCTATTAAATCTATACAGGATATTGCAAAAGAAGAAAAAGTTATAATTGTTAAATCAACTGTTCTTCCTGGAACTACGAGAATGTTATATAATAACATATCTCATTTGTTTGTTTTTAATCCTGAGTTTTTAACTGAAAGAAATTATATTTTTGATTTCATTAATCAGGGGCGAATTGTTCTTGGAGCAGAAACAAACACAGCTCCGGAACTAGATGAAGTTGAAAAATTATACCGGATTAAGTTTACACACACACCAGTTATGAAAACGACATTTGAAGCAGCAGAAATGATTAAATATACATGTAATTGCTATTTTTCAATGAAGATTTCATTTATGAATGAAATGTATGACATATGTGAAAAAATGGGAATCTCATTTGAAGACGTAAAGAATGGTATGCTCGGAGACCAGAGAATTGCAAACTCTCATATGCAAGTTCCTGGTTTTGATGGTTATAAAGGATTTGGTGGAAAATGCTTTCCAAAGGACTTGAAATCTTTTGTCACATGGGCAAAAGAGAATGGACATAATGTAACTATGCTTGAAGCTACTGATGAAGTAAATGAAAGAGTTAGGGAGGTGAAAGATTGGTTGGAGATTACTGGAGCTACAAACAATAAGTGTTATTAGGAGGACACATTGCAAAAGACTTTTGTAGGTCTTGACCTATCTTTAAATGGAACGGCAATTGTAATTGTTGATGATAAAGGAAAAATTTTATCTCAGAATAGATTTAAAACAAAACCAATAGATTTAATTGAGGATAGATTATTTTTTATATCTTCTCAGGTTCTATCAGTTTTAGGAACTACAAATATAGAGAGATTATATATTGAAGGATTGTCTTATGCATCGTCTGGGCAATCAACAATGGAGCTTGCTGGATTACATTATGTAGTCAGGTGTTTTATTGCTCAAAAATATGGTGTTATTTATAAACTTATAGCACCACCATCGTTAAAGAAATTTACTAGTGGTGTTGGAAATTGTAAAAAGAATTTGATGCTTTTGTATGCCTTTAAAAAGTTTGGTGAAGAATTTGATGATGATAATATTTGTGATGCTTATTGTCTGGCTAGGCTAGCAATGGATGAACACAAACGAGGATTATCTCCTGTAAATATTCCAATTGTAAAGGGGAAGAAAAAACAAAGATTTCTAAATAATGGAAATGGTCATAATCATTTTAGAAGTAAAGTTGGGGGAGAAGTTAATGGAAAATCTTGATAATTATTTAAATTATTTACACGAATCCAAATTTTCTGGTCCAGATCCAGCTGATATTTCAATATACAATATAAAAGGAAAATTTGTTTTAAGTGCCAGAACTAAGTTGGGGAAAAAATTATCCCCTTGGCATATTATATTATTTAGAAATAATCAATTCAACTTATTTAAAAATGGTCATGATATGGATCATGTATTAATAGCAACATCTGTAATATCGTCTGTTAATTACTTCCCGAGCTTGAGTAAAAAAATTCCTATTTTTACTGGGGAAGGAATATTAGAAACTAAGGCGTCATTATCTGGTGCTGAGATTTATATAACAAATATTAAGGAAATTCCATTTTTAGAAAGAAAAAATATTAAGCTAAAAATTAAGATAAAATCTCTTAGAAATTGGTTATTGGGATCAATTCTTTTTAATAAAGAAGTAACACTTACATTTATAAAAACAGAGGATAATACAAATCATGAGTAGATTTATTCTTGTTAAACACGATGCTATTAAAAAGGGAACTCATTATGATTTGAGATTTAAAATTCCTGATGATAAGAATTGGAGAAGTTTTGTATTCAATAGTTTTCCTCCTTTAGAGACAGGAAAAAAAGTATATATTCCAGAAGCGCCAATCCATAGTGAAAAAAATGCTTTGTCTCTTGAACCTATTCCTGCTGGTGAATATGGGGCAGGAAAATTTACAAAAATTGATGGTGGTGATTGTGAAGTATTAAAATATACAAATATTCATATGATTATAGATTTTAAAGGTTCAAAACTAAAAGGATTGTATCATTTTATTAATACTGCAAAGTTTGGAAGAAAAAAATCAGAAAGTAATGTTTGGCAATTTTTTAAAGGAAAACAAACTAATAAGGAGAGTTTAAATATGGATAAGATAGACAAATTAATAAATCAATATTTGAGAGAAGAAGAGGAAGAAGTAAAAACAGGTCAACCAAATGAAGAGAATGAACTTACATCTGGAGAAGAACCTGAAGATCTGGAAGCTGGAAAACTTAAAGATGATATCATAGATGAACTAACTGAAGAGTTGCTTAATAGTGACGAATTTGGTTATTTATCTGAATCTGAAAAAAACTGGATTAAAGGTGCTGTTAAACATCCTGGTGCTCTTCATAGAGCTCTTCATGTGAAGAAGGGTGAAAAAATTCCAGCTTCAAAACTAAAGGTAAAAGATAGTGATACTCCAAAGATGAAGAGGATGAAAACATTAGCAAAAACGTTGAAGAAAATGAGAAAGCAATAAGAATCTAATTGTTAATTCTGGAACAAAAATATCCTGAGAATAATATGAAAAGGAGTATAATATGTCAAAGAAAGTTACGTTATCAGAGAATGCACTGAAGGTAGCAGAATCGAGATATTTCATGGAGGGTGAAGATTGGGAGAAATGTGCATTACGAGTAGCAGATACAATTTCAGCTGCTGAAAATAAGAAAGCTGAATATAGAGATAAATTCTTTGAGATGATTTATAATATGGATTTTCTACCAGGAGGTAGAATCCTAAGAAACGCCGGTAGACCAAGAGGAACACTTTTTAATTGTTTTCATTTACCCATAGGGGACTCTATAGAAGAGATTGGACAATTTTATAAAGATGCTCTTACACTCTGGTCAGATGGCGGAGGGGTTGGGTGTAATTTTTCTCCCTTGAGACCAACTGGTGATGCTATCATGGGAAAGGGCGGAACATCATCTGGTCTAGTTAGTTTTATAAAAGCTGCAGATGATATAGCTGCCACAATTGAAAGTGGAGGATCTAGAAGAGCTGCAGCATTGGCAGCAGTTGATGTTTCACACCCAGAAATTTTGAATTTTATTGATGC
>Ga0079074_1040387_pt1 | contig 34796 bp, 62 predicted proteins | sample ADurb_Leu_01_Slu_FD_74547 | JGI IMG/M metagenome (GOLD analysis project Ga0079074, IMG submission 74547) | Active sludge microbial communities from Illinois, USA, of municipal wastewater-treating anaerobic digesters - ADurb_Leu_01_SludgeMetaT... | ecosystem: Engineered > Bioreactor > Anaerobic >... | reverse complement strand
ATAATATATTATCTCAATTAACATATATATAGTAGGTGATTATGCGATCATTCTGGTTATTTAGATCTAATATTAGAGATCTAGAATATTATCATTATTATAACGACCTTGAAACATTTGAAAAGAAGTGCCATGATTTTTATTTACTAATGGGATTGTGGTTTCTAAAAAAGGATATATTTGACGAGGTTATAGTCTGGAGGATAGCAAATAAGAACCTTCCAGATATAGTATTTGAAACTAATGGGAAAAAATTCATACAGAAATTTTCACTTAGTTTTGATGAATGTTTAAACTATCCAAAACCAATGATATCATTTTTTAGAGGTGGATTTCCAGAGTATGATGATCTAGTTAAAAAAGATCCAAACCATTTTGGAACTAAACTATATTTAGCTGCTGGGAAAAGAATTTATCCAAAAGATAAAAAGTTATATAACAAAGTCTTAATTGAAAGTGAAGCAGATAATAGAGGAAACGATATACGATTTTACAAGACGTGCAATCCAAATATATTTAAAGATTATGTTGATGTAAAGAAAATATATGATTTATGTTGGATATGTAATAATACACAAATAAGACACAAAGGGCAAGAATTCTTTATATCAAATATTGGTAATAGTAATTATCTAAAATCTTTAAAAATTATTCATATAGGAAATAAACCTGAAGTTGGATTAGAATTATGTAAAAAATATGGAGTTGATAATATTAAATTTATTGGTCCAGCAGAAAGATATGACATAAATGTTTTCTTAAATCTTAGTAAATTTGGTATTGTAACTTCAAATAGAGAAGATGGATGTCCAAGAGTTTCAACTGAAATTCTGTGTTCGGGAACACCATTAATAATTAGAGATCAAACTAGACTTTTAAACTTTTATAAAAAAAGTGGGGTTGTTCAGTTTAATGATAAAAGTTTAAATGAAGCAGTAGTATATGCAATGATTCATTATGATGCATTAAAAAAAGATCTTGATATTTATAGACAAATGTTTTCAATGGATATTATTTGTGGAATGAATATTAATTCTTGGGGGTATATTAATGAAAGAGATTAAAATAGCAATTATTGTATGGACCGACGCTACATATTATAAATGTGATTATATTTGGGAAGGTGAAGATATTCCTCTGGTTGAACCAAAGATACTATATACAGTTGGTGTGTTGGTTGGTGAGACAAAAGAGTGTGTTGTAATATGTCAAGATATAATTGAAGAAGGGGTGGGAAGAATGTTATTATCCATTCCCAGAATTTCAATAAAAAAAATAAAGATCATAAAACAGAAGATTTAAAAAAAGATGATCTGGTTTCCCAGTTCATCTTTTCTGTTTATTTTCTTGGGTTATACTACAACCCAAGCTTTCTCTTCAGTATAGTAAATGCAATTTCTGTTCCCATTTTTATATAGACGTTTTCTGTTTTCTTTTGGATTCTTGTCTGTGCTTTTGTAACACATGGAGCTACGAACTTGTGCATCAGTTGACTTTGTTTTGCTTCAACATAATTTGTAGCCAACTGACCGGCTTGTAACCACGGACGATAACGAGGGTTTTCAACAATTTCCCTGATCTCTCTGTTGACTCCAACATAGTCAACATCTCTGTCGATAAGATCTGAATCCTTTACTTTTGAAACACGCCATCTGAATTCTTCCTCTGTACTGCTTTTTATTCTCATTAGTTCTGTTAAGTTATTTTTAGTTTCTTTTTTGATTCCTTCCATCCTTACGAACGTTGTAATGTTGTCACTGAAATGCTCCAAAAATGGAAACTCCGACCGGCCTCTTGTTGACATAATATTCACCTCTCATAGTAAAATTTATCCTTCTGTTATTATTAGATATTAATATATATAGAATTTGAATCTATATTTAAACAAAAAAATTTGGTTAAAAAAATGAGAGGTTAAACAACACCTCTCATTTCTTCTACATCTACCAGGGAAATCAGATTACTGAGCAGTCTCCAACTCGGGAAGCGGCGTCTGGTTCGTTTCCTTGATGACGAGGTAGGAAGCAACACCAATCGCAACCACGACAGCGATGCATGCGATTCCGATTGCCATGTCGCGGTCGATCAGGGGTTCCGGTTCCTCATAGAACCTGGTCTCCGTCTCCTTCCAGAGCTTCTTGGGTACCGGAGTCGCTTCGGGAGTGATGACGACTTCGCTGGAGCGGTCTGTGAAGCGCCTGATGGTTTCGACACGAACCGGCTTCCTCTGCATTTCGATGATCTTTTCGTCCATACTACTGTCCTCTCTTTTTAAAAAGATATGAGCTCCTAAGGGAGCTTTAGAACGACATCCTTTCGACCTTCCCAGTTTCAAGGTTTACAACTATTGCTACTTCCTTGAAATCTGGACATGTGATCCTCATCTCTCTAAACCCATACACAATTGACAGATGATCCACTGAGGATTCTTCCAAAAGTGTATCGGATAAAGCTTCAAGATTTTTCTTAGTTGTAATGAAGGTTACAACCCTATTTTCTTCTCCACTAGTTACCACCGTAAGACTTTTATTCTCTTTCGTTACTTCTGCGGCAAATTGAATCCTGCAGTCTTCCTTCGATTTCTGATAAGTATGGGTGTATTCGGAAGGAGTAGGAATCAGACTTCTATGAAAGTCTTGATAACCAACATACATTCCTGCTCCAACAACATAGATTATTGTAATTACCAACATCACCCGGATTGTTTTCCAGGTATTACGCACCATTCTTCTCCTTGCCCTTCGTTTCATGTTGCAAATCTCCTTGTTGGTATTTATTACTAATTTATATATATAGAATCTGACTATATAACTGACCTGATTTTCGGTGAGATATTTTCTCAAAAAGTGAGAATAAATATATAATTAGAATTAGTGAAAAGGAGTGTTTTATGGGAGAAGATAAGAGAGTTGTGATTCTTTATTCTGGTGGTGCAGATAGTACTTTATTATTGGAATTTGCGAAGAGAATGGGGAAGGATATTTATGCTGTTTTAATTGATTATGGGCAACTCCATAAGGAGGAATTGGAGTTTGCAAAGAAGTATTTAAATACAGAAAAAATTCCCTATAATGTTGTATCATTAGTTGGTCTATCTGCTAATAGTGGTTTAACTGGAAAAGGGGATCAGGGACAATATGAGGGTGTTCATACTCATTGGGTTCCTGGAAGAAACACAATGTTTCTAGCAATTGCTTTTAGTGAAGCAGAATCTCAGGGTATCCAGGAAATCTGGTATGGGCCGGATTACTCAGATCGAGAAGGCCTATTTCCAGATTGTTATCAAGATTATGTCTATGAGATTAATAAAGTATTTGCAATTGCTGGAAGCTATCCAATTAAAGTATACGCCCCCACATTGGGATTAACAAAAGAGATGGTACTAAAACTTCTTGAGAATTTTGGTGTTGGTAAGGATCAACTTTTTAGTGGGTATGGACAGTATACATAAGAGGAATATGGATACTATAATAAATATAATAGTTGTATTGTTTTCTGCGCTAGGTGTTTTAATGTTGTTGATACCATATCTTGTAAAATAGGTTAAAAATGGAATTTTTTGATTGTGAGAACTGTAATGGTCGTGGAGTAATTCCAACAGGTATAGTAGAAAAGATTGAGGTTTCTAGCATTTCCAATCCGGGTTATAAAATGTTTATTCCTGGAATGAAAGAGTGTGAACCATGTAAAGTATGTAATGGAGCAGGAAAAATTGATTGGATTCAGAGAATAAAATCTATAAGTAGTGGAGGATAGAGAAATGGGAATTTCGTCAGAACCAAAAGCCACACAATCAGTATGCGTAAGTCAAGAAATTTTACAATCTCTAGATAAGTGTATTACCTTATCTAGAACACTAGAAAGTTTATCTTTTAGGGTTCATCTAGGGGAACCAGCTAAAGAAATTTCAAAAGTTGAAGATAAGCCTGCACCGAATTGTTTTTCATATACGGCAACTGAGAAAATTTCTACTATTTATGAAACGCTAACCAATGCTATTAGAAATTTAGAAGAATTTGTTGTATTGAAATAAGGAGAAAAGAGTATGATGAAAACTACTAATGATTATTGTGTTGCTGATGAAGTAATGAAAAAACTTGAAGAAATGAAAGAAACCTCAAAAACAATTTTAGAGTTATCTAATTCCTTATTCTCTGGTTTTCCAACAACAGAAGAGGGAAAACAAAGAGTAGGAGCTTTAGATTTTGGAATGTACACAATAGATGAACTAAGCGATATAACATCCATATTACAAACTTCTGTTTTCAAACTATCCAATTATATTGGAAATTCAAAATTCAATTTACCTGGTAATAAAAAATGATTATAGGAATTGTTGGATCTAGAAGGAGAAATACAAAAGAAGATTATCAGAAAGTTGAAGAAGCTTTTCTAAAAATTTACCAACCTGGAGATGCAATCTGCTCTGGTGGATGTCCTAAAGGTGGAGATAGATTCGCTGAGCAGATTGCAACCAAATTTAAAATTCCTATCAAAATATTTCCAGCTAGATGGGATTTATATGGTAGGGTAGCTGGATTCAAAAGAAATACAACCATAGCTGAAACTTCTGATAAACTAATTGCTTGTGTTGCAGATGATAGGACTGGTGGTACGGAAGATACAATAAAAAAATTTAAGAGAATAAAATCAGATAGTGAGTTGATATTGGTATGAGTAATTGTAAACATAAGTGGGAAACTGGTTTATGTAAGGTAAGAGATGATATATCATATACAGATAGTATATGTACTATTTGTGGTGAGAAAATTTGTATTTTACCAACATTGAATTTTCTTCCCATATTAACTCAAAATGAATTTGATGAACTAGTAGTATTTTTGAAGGAACGAAACTTAATATGTAAAAATAGAATTCTCGAACATTGGAATTGGGAGTAATTAAAATGAATTGGGATCAATACTTTATGACACTATGTTATTTTTTATCCATGAAAAGTAAAGATGAAAAAACTAAACATGGTGCTGTAATTGTGGGAAAAGATAATGAAATAAGAAGTACTGGTTATAATAGTTTTCCTAGGGGAATTAAAGATTATGTTAAAGAGAGGCAAGAAAGACCAGAAAAATATTTTTGGTTTGAACATGCTGAACGAAATGCTATTTATAATGCTGCAAGAATTGGAGTTTCCACTAAAGATTGTATTTTGTATATAGAAGGAATCCCATGTATGGATTGTGCTAGAGCAATAGTTCAAGCAGGGATAACAAAGGTTATTGTTCATAAGCAATATGTAGAAGACCAAGCTAAGAAAGAAGGTCAGGAAATATGGAATGACCATGCAAATAGAACTATTGTTTTATTTGAAGAGGCTTTTGTTGAGTTAGAGTATTATGATGGTGAAATAATAAGAAACATCCATGGATGGAGAAATGGAGAATTAATATAGTGAGAAAGCTTAAAATTTATATTGCTGGAGCGGTCAGAGAGCAAGCATACCGTGAGTACGTTCATAGGGTGTATGGAGATCATCCCCAATTAGAATTACTCGATCCTATACGAATTGTTGAGCAAGTGTTTCCAGATGTTGTAGAAAAGGATAAGTTACTAATAAAACAAAGTGATATAGTTGTTGCATATGTACAAAACCATAGCTTCGGCACGTGTATGGAAATTATATATGCTTTTGAGAATGGGATTCCAGTTTATACAATAAATCCAAATAGAGATCATAGAGAAAATTTTTGGTTAAAATACCATACAACAAAGTTTTTTGATACCATTAGTGATTGTTTTGACTATATAATGGAAAAACACCATGAAAAAACATAGTTTTGAACATGTTAAAAAATATATTGAAAGTAGGAGATTTAAATGTTTATCTACATCTTATACTGGATCTCATAAAAAAATAAAACTATTATGTCCCAATGATCATATTATTGAGATGTCGTGGAATAGTTTTTATAACAATAAAGCTGGTTGTAGATTATGTGCAGTAGAAAAAGTTAGAAAATCAATAGATGAAGTTAAATCTATAATAATAAACTCTGGTTATGAATGGATCTCTGGTGACTACAAAGACGTATATTCAAAACTAAAAGTTAAATGTAAAGAAGGACATATTTTTATTGTTAGATTTGATTCAATTGTCAATGGACATTATTGTTCAATATGTTCAAACAAAAATGCAGCATTGAAAAGAACAGGAGAAAATAATTATATGTGGGTTTCTGATAGAAGTCTGGTTTATCGTCCGTATACGGATAGATTTCATAATATTTCTTATAGAAAACAGATTTTAAATGAGCAGAATAATATATGTCCCATATGTGATAAAATAATTGAAAAAAACATAGCATTTCATCATATAGATTATGATAAAGGAAATGACAATAGAGAAAATTTGGTTGCTGTCCATAATAAATGTCATCCGAGAACAAATGGTAGTACAAAAAATAGATTATATTGGAAACAAATTCTTTCTGAAAAAAACAAAAAGATTTTACAAGAAAATATGAGGGAGCATACCCCCTCACATTTTCGTGCTACTACTTCTGCTTGAAGTAGTAGCAACCGAGCTGGTACGGACTCACCACCTCTGGATCATGGGTGGGAATCACAGGTTTCCGTGGATCATCAAGATCACTTTCATGAGGACACACAACCCTCATCATCTCCTTGCACTCAGAACAGTCCCGATTCTTCGCAAGGGAATTCAGGTCTTCAACCCAATATCCCCTTCCGATTCTCGGAGGCTGCTCGTCATGCAGTCTGGGTTGATAAATCTTCCCAGACAGAAGCAGGTAGTCGAGAACCTGCTTCGGATCGGATACATGACTTTCATCATGAAGCCAATATGTCTGCTTGTACTGCTCAAGCAGACTCTCCCAGTGATCCGGAGTTCTGCAAGCAGTTCCGGTGATGATCAACTCCACATCCTCCAGCCGCACCTTGCCAGTAATGATGTCAGCAATGCAAAACGATAAACTGAGACCGATCATGATCTTCTCCTTTTCTTTTCTACTTGTTGGTTTGTAGTTTCTCCCACCATCCAGGACAATATGTGTCAAGACAATCGCATGGAATGACCTTGAATGTTCGTTCGTAATGTTCCAAGGGAATGTTCATTTCTCGGCAGCGGCGCTTTTTGAATTCCTCTTCCGACTGGATCACAATGGTTTTTGGAGGCATGGTCAATTCTCCTTAATGTTCCAAATGAACATGCTTGGAAGATGGTTAATTGTATGATACATTGCACAAATTGTATCTCTCAGATGCTGATGAAACTCCTCAGAATACTCCGGAATTGTTTTTGTGTCTGGAAACTCGTTGGTGATTCCGATTCCAAACATTCCCTCATCCACTACAAAATTCAGGTTATACGTTATTGGAAGAGGATCATTGACATCCTTCCACTCAACGACTATAACCTTTCCAGTAAGTTGAACACCAGAAGTATGATGGTCCAAAATGATTTCAAACCTCTGTCTCATAAAATATCCTCCCTTGTTGGTAATTTAATTCTTCCTTCTTATTAGATATTAATATATATAGAATTAGAATCTATATCTAAGAGATATAATAAATTATATCTCAATAACATATATATAGATACAAAAAAAATTAGAAAAAAACATTGCCCCGATCCCTGTTGGGGAGGCAATGTTTCTTACCATACCACTCCCAGTTAAGGGGTTGGGTATAGTTCTATGCGTTATACTGCTGGTTGATGGTCCGTGCGAGGGTATCCATCTCGGACTTTTCCTTCTCTCCCTCTTTGGCATCATCCAGTCCATCCATGATCGGCTCGTACTCCTTCATGATTGCCATAATGGCATTCATGTGGATCTCGAGTTCTGGATTCTCCATCATCTGCTCCATCTTCTTCTCGAACTCGGACGGCTCGTACTTGATGTTCTCCGGATCCTGAGGGTCAACAACGATCTTCCCATGAAGAGACTTTATGAGATTCTCTGCATTGGACAGTTCCACCATAGTCTTGGGGAACAGCTTCTTCAGAAGAGAGATACCGCTGAACGTGCCGATTCCGAGCAGGGCGGAAGCAGTCTCCAGACCCCTCATGATGAAAGCGTAGAACTTCTCGATGACCATCCAGGTCGTGCTCTCCTGAATGTCCTTGATGATCGCCAGAACGATCATCAGGTACTGGATGATCATCTGTTTGAAGATGGGCATCTCGAGCATGACGTCCATCTGCGCTTTGTAGATCGGCATCCCGTGTTCCCAAGTCCTCTCGACCATGGGAATCATAACCTTTTCGATCATCGTTTCCGCTTTCTCCACGTTCCGCTTGTTCAGATTCATCTTTTCCATTGCAAAATCCTCCTTGTTGGTTGGTAATTGTTTTATTCTATCTTATTAGATATTAATATATATAGAATCTAATTCTATCCCTGAGAATAAACTATAAAAGTGAAAGGTGAAAAATATGGAAAAAATCGAAAGAACTGGGACAATGGATGACTCACAAGTATCAACTAGATTGTTAGAAAAGAACTATTCTCCACTAATTGTTAGAAAATACCAAATGAAAGGTTGGCCAATGTATATTGGTCTTATTTGTGATGTATCCTTATCTGATTTGGATCAAGTTGTAAACGGTGTAATGACTGAATACGAAACACAAGGTCTTATTAAGCAAGATATTCAAGCTATTAGAAATGTTACTGGTCTTCTTAGTGACCATATTATTAAACATTATGATTCTATTAAATCCGGTTGTGTTGAGGGTGTAGCAGTTCTGTGGTATGTAGATAAGACCTTTATCAGTTCTCTATGGGGAGATTTTATGACTCATGCTTCATGTAAGAATGAGTTGTATTTCATTGTTAATACTCTTCCACATATTTAGAGGGAAATATGAAAAAGATATTATTTCTTATATTTTTATTATTTACTTTTATTTTTGTTTTTGACTCTTTTGCCAAAGATGATACTACACCTAGAGAATTAACTTCAAAAGAGAGAAGAGAGATTTGTAGGGAAATGTCTAAGAGTGTTAGACAAACTCAAAAACTTAGAGATACTAATGCTCATGGACTTCATAATATTAGAAAAGCAGAAATAAAATGCTTGGGAAGAGATTCTAGAAATATTTTAATTAGAATGGAAGGAATGAATGAAGAAGAAGCATTGAATTTTTTTAATAAAAAACCAGAACTGAAAGAAGATTTTAGAATTGCAGGATATCGTAATATTTATTTTGAAGATTTTAATGGGAATAGATGGACATTAGTTCTAGAATAAGAAATTTAGTGAGAACAAATATATGATAAAGAAGGAACTGTTGTTTTCTCTAACTAAGAGAGATTTTGAAATCCAAACTTTTCGATCTGGTGGAAAGGGCGGTCAAAATCAAAATAAGGTCGAGAGTGGAGTAAGGATAATTCACAAGGAATCTGGTGCAGTTGGAGAATCAAGAGAACACAGGAATCAACTTCAAAATAGAAAAGCTGCTTTTGAAAGACTTGTAAAAACAAAGGAATTTCAATTGTGGCATAAGTTACAAGCAGCAATGATTATGCAGGGACAAAGAGATATAAATAAAGCTCTTGATAAAATGATGGAAGAAAAAAATCTTAAAATTGAGTGGTATACTCCGGAGTAAAAATGCAAAATGTTAAAGAACTGGTTAAAGATCCAGAATGGCAAAAAGTAAGAATAAGTTTACTTAATCAATGGAATGTTAGACCAGACTGGTGTTTAGAACAATTAAGAAATTATCTTGGTCCAATTGATAAAACTCCGGAACATAAATTAAAGATTGTACTCAACTATTTAACTGGGCATGGGTTTAGAACAAAAGCTATAAAAGAGTATGATAAGATTCAGAGACTAAGAGCTGAAATTTCAGCTGAATTAAAAAGAAGGAGATATTCATTATGACGTAGGGTATTGAAAAACAAAGAAGTCCTCCTGATTTATCAATTAACCATCAAATAAGAATTGATAATAAAATTAGGAGGATATAGAAATGAAAAAGTATTCTGAATTAAAAAATCAACTAAAAGAGTGGTCGAAACAAATCAGGTTTTATAAGGATCATAGAAAACTTGATAAACGTGGAGACTATAGTCTTTCCTTCCTAGAATATGAAATTCTAAAATTGAAATGGGATTTTCGTCATAACCATATTGCTTATTGTGAATTAAGGGGAAGAGAATATAATGAAATCGAAAACCCTGCCCCAGGAAATGAACCAGATAGAAAGTTCATCGACAAACAAAAACAATACTGGAGAGAAAAGCATGAAGATGTATGTCCTAGTTCGGAAGGATCTTCCCAATGTTCAGAAGGCAGTTCAAGCGGGACATGCAGTAGCAGAATTTCTCCTTAAGTTTCCCTATAAGAACCAATACAATTGGAATAATGGAGTATTGGTTTATTTGGTTGTGAAAGATGAACATGAACTAGGATGGTGGGATCATAAATTACATAAGAAGTCTATTGCACATATGTCATTTAGAGAACCAGATTTAAATAATGAAATGACAGCACTGGCAGCTGTTACAGGTAGTGAAGATTTATTTAAAAAACTTCAACTACTTGAGATATAGTTAACGTGCTCCAGTAGCTCAAATGGGTAAGAGCGGAGGACTCTAAATCCTCGTCGCTGTAGGTTCGAATCCTATCTGGAGCACCATATTCGTTATTCGTGAATCACGAATGAGAGGTTTATATGAAAACTTATATTGTTAGAGGACAGGAATATAGAGTTATATGTGCAGTGCATAATGAAATCATATATAGGGTTGGAACGTTGGAAATTGATAACTATACTAAAGAACATATATTAGAATTAGTATCTGTTGCAAATCAAATGGCAGTTAATATGGAACATGCATTAGAGAGAAAAAGAGATTTTGGAATTGGTTTATTTGGATTTGAAGGGAGCGATGATGACTGATATGAAGATTGTATCACCAAAAGAAGTTCATGACTACGCAAAAGAAAAAGGTTGGTGGGAACATGATAGACCTGTTCCCGAACTATTATGTTTAATTCATAGTGAAATATCAGAAGCTTTAGAAGCATATAGAAACAATATTCCTGAAGGTGAAAAAGGATGTATTTCCGAAGAGTTAGCTGATGCTGTTATTAGAATTTGGGATATGGCAGAATATCTTGGAATTGATATAGCAGAAGCAGTTAATAAAAAACATGAGTATAACTTAACAAGACCTTATAGACATGGAAATAAAAAATGTTAATGAGTTATATGGTTGGAATAGAATTTATTGCTACTATTCTTACAATATGGGGAGTTGTTGTAATCTCAGTTCCAAAAAGATACGGTTTGTGGATTTTAGTGTACGCACAAATTTTATGGTGTATCTTTGCTTATGCCAAGGATGCACCATTCTTTTTATTTTCAAGTGTTTTTCTATTAGCGTTTAATTTTGTTGGTCTTTATCAATGGAAAAAGAAAGGAGTTGGATTGTGAGATTAATTAAGCCCTATTATGAAATTGAAAGTGAAATTAATAGTGAAGTAATTCTTAAACATTTAGAACGAGCAGCCAGAACCTGTTATAAGTCTGAGCATCAAATTGGAGATTTTGAAAAAACAAAAAAATTTGTGACAGGATTAATTAAACGTGGTCATGAATCTACAATTGAACATTATAGTTTAAGTGTTCGTTTCATTGTAGATCGTGGTGTAACACATGAACTTGTGAGGCATCGTCTAGTTGCATATAGTCAGGAATCAACTAGATTTTGTAATTACTCTGGTGATGGTTTTGGTGGTCATGTTACATATATTATTCCACCTTGGTTGAAACTTGAAGAAGGAATTTATAGAGTAGATCCATATCAGAATAAATTTTATGTAGATGATGTAGAAACTTGCCCAACACCTGCAGGAAGAAATTGGTTATCATCTCTTGCTGAAAGTGAAATGACTTATTTGAATCTTGTAGAACACTCTGGTTGGTCACCACAACAAGCAAGATCAGTATTACCAAATTCCTTGAAAACTGAAATTGTTGCATCAGCTAATTTAAGAGAATGGAGACATATTTTTAAGATGAGAGCACAGGGTGTAGCAGGGAAACCACATCCTCAGATGAGTGAAGTTATGGTTCCCCTGCTAAAAGACATTCAATCAAAAATCCCCGTTATCTTTGACGACATTATTTCCTAAATTGTAGACTTTATATTTTATTTTGTTTGGATCCAAAAACTCGAAAGGTGAAATTTTACCCCTCAAGCAAAGTATTTTGATATCCCTCAATGTAAGACAAGAAAGAAGATCATACACATAATCAATATCTGGTGGTTTCGTATGATCTTCTTCTTTTTTCATAAGCTTTTCTTCAGGTGTTGGTGACGGCCAGTTATCGAATATATCATCTCTTACAATTCCCTTATATCCCATGTTTCCTGGTCCCCTTTCTTTTAAGAAGGATATCAATCTCTTTTACAGCTTCGAATAAATCCTCCTTTCCATCAACTATGTAAACGGGTTCGTGTCTTTTTGCGAGATGCTCGAAGATTTCAATTCTCCAGCAATAATTGTAATCACTATTGATATTGATACAGCAATATTTACCGGAGTTTCTCCATTCTTCAATCATCGCAAAAGCTTTGAGTATTTTATCTTCTCGGAGTTCTTCTTTTGTGTATGATTTAAAATATTTTTTGCTTGACACGCCCCCTCCTTCCTTGTTTCCCATGAGATTCATTATAACGATTTAAAAATCTCTGTAACTTACAACGAAATCTTCCAATCTGAAGATAGTAGTTGATATTATGAGATAGTTCAATCATTACCCATGGTCCCATTGGATCGAAATATACTTCTTTGACTTCCTTAAATTTCATAAGGGAATCGAGAGAAGTATTTTCATAAGAAGTTTTTTCAATCTGTCCTGCCCAGATATGACCTTTTGGATAACGTATACATTTTGTGTAGTTTAGTCTCTCTGGTGGAAACCAATCTGGAAGTTCAAACTTTACCTCTACTTCAATGACTTCTGGAAATAGAGCTCCATTCCTACTTTCCGAACGAGATGTACTCATAGGTGTTACCTGCCTTTGTACATTCGGTAATGGTGTCAGCAGAAACACCATGCTCCAGAAGAAGGTTTTTGAGAATAGTCTTCTTCGACGATGTACCATATTTTCCAGATACATCATCAGCGTATAGTGTTGCCTTTTCCAAACCAACACTATGGATGAATTTCATGAGCGGTAATTGAAGAGCTTTCTTTTCCTCTTCAAGCTTCTCAATCTTGTCTTTGATCTTCTTCAGTGCCATAAACTGTTTTTTCTGCGCTCCGGTAAGATTAAACTCTTCCACTTTCTTTCCCATCTTAAAATTCCTCCTTCGGTGAAATTGCTTCAATTATTTCTTTTGGAAATAATGAAATCCGTTCTTTGTTTATTGCTTCATAATCGTACCCTTCTTCTTTGGTGTCCATATGATGAAGAATCCAAAGGAAAGGTTTACGAACCCACTTCTCCAAAAACTCACCATATTGTAACATGGTTGTAAGATGAAAGATGAGTCCTTGACGACAATCTATATCACCAAATTTTACCCATCTATCATCTGCTTTATGATCCCATCCGCAAAAGAATGTATCTGGTAACTTAAATCCTTTATAATTCATCCAGATCTCTTCCTTGGTATCCATACCACCACTAACGTGATCAAAAGCGTGACCATTACAAGCTACATCATATGGAGAGGTTACAAGATAGTTGAAATAAGCTTTTCCCCCATTAACATTTCCAATATATGTATCATATACTAGAAGAATACCTTTGTACCACATTATATTCAGAGATTCCATTTTTTTGGATGATTCTGAATAAAAATCCAGTTTGAAAATTTCTTCAAAACCGAACCTCTCAACGATCATTTTAAACTCACCTTTTGGGCAACCAAAGTATGAGTCGTTCATGGATTTTAACATATCTCTTTTAAGTCTCGTACTGGAAAGATGTAACGCAAAACCCAATGCCATTGTTTCTTTATTATCTTCGTATCTTGCTCCTGTAAATTTCTCTGCCGCGTCTAGAGCATCATAGTTTAGAACTCTATGAATATTTTTCTTTAACTCATCCATTATTTCCCTCATTGTTTTGCTATCTTTTTTAGTCTATCATAAGACTCGTTTATTTCTTTCATTTTCTTTTCTGAACCACCTTCTACATCTGGATGATATTTCAAACTGAGTTTTCTTCGTTGACTTGAGAGTTGTTTAATTGTAAATGGATATTTAACTTCAAGAAGTTTCATATCATTATTAAGAATTCTTCCTACTTCTGTTGCTTGTTGATATGCCCTTCTATGTGCTTCTTCTGTTCTTCTTCTCATTTCTTCAAATTGGTTATGAATTTCTTCTTGAAAACGCATGAATTCTTCATGTCTTTGTCTATGCCGTTCTTTTAGTTCCTCGTATTCACGTTCACTCTTTTTTAAAGATTCTTCAAACATTTGTCTTTTTTCTTTAGATTGTTTTTCCATAAATACAAATAGTCGAATTAAATAATAAAGTCCATATGTCATTGCAGACACAAGCAAACATATAAAAATAAAGTCATCAGAACTCATTTCCGTTACATATATCTCCCTTTATTTTATGATATTCTTTTTTTTTGTGTTTTTCCTTCAATCTTTTTATTCTTTTATAATTTCCACCTTTTGGTGTTAATCCAACTTTTAACAATGCTTGTCTTGTTGTCTGTGTTGTTTCTATTGACTCAATTATTTCTTCATCTGAAATTCTCTTTTTGACTTTACAATAAGTTTCAGTTTGACTATGACAGTTTGGACAAAGATATCTTAAATTATTTCTATTGTTGTTTTGTCCATTTCCATCAATATGATCTATATGTAATTTTAATGGTTTTTCTAACCATTTGTCTAAATTACATAATAAACATTTTCCTTGTTGTTCTTTTAAAACTCTTCTTAATTTTTCTGCCAATGGAACATCATTCCAAGGTAGATTTTTAACTATATTATTTTTAGTTTGTAGTGAGTTCTTTCCCATTTTATTATAAATTTGTTTTAGCTCATCTTTACTTCTATTATTCCAACTTTTTTTCCATTTATTATAACTACTTTTTACAGCAACACTATTTTTCTTTCTTATTATAGAACATTTATTATAACTATTTTCACAGCACCATTTACCACATCTTAGTTTATATTTTGCTTTTTTTCCACAACCATACTCACATAACATAAAAATATCCTTAAATAAAAAATGGTGGGAGAGAGGGGATTTGAACCCCTAAGGTATTGAAATACCGAGGAATTTTAAGTCCCTTGCGTAGACCAGTTCCGCCACTCTCCCACACACAGTTCTATCTTCTTTTCCTTGGAGAAATTATACCACTTTTCTTCTTGGACATTCCAAGAGGACCAACCTGGTAATATTTTTCCTCTCTTCTGTTCTCAACTATTTGTTTGAATTCCGGATCTGATTTATTATTTCCTGCCCAAGTGTATCCCTTGTTCCTCAAAAATGATGTTGCCATATTCTCCAATGATTTTCTTTTATGCATAAAATATCTTATCCCCATAGTAAGATAGAAATTAGCAGAGAGGACCCAATTATGCTCGTAGCTGCAATGGGACGGGCCTGAAGCACGCTCGTTCTCTGGCTAAGGCGAAGAGAACTTTACTACGAATCTCCCGGTCTTTCGACACCTCTCTGCTATTTTTTTAAGTTGTAATAGTACTCCGTCCTTGATAGAGTTTCACCCGACTGGATAAAACTGGTGCGGGTTCTGGAATCGAACCAAACCATCTATTACAACTTTTTAATTTGGTGTGACCGGAGGGACTTGAACCCTCGACCACCGGATTAAAAGTCCGATGCTCTACCAACTGAGCTACGATCACTATTGGTGGACCCTGATGGACTCGAACCATCCACCATTCGGTTATGAGCCGAAGGCTCTACCAGATGAGCTAAGGGTCCATTAAACCCTAAATGATTGCATCTGTCTTCCGTTTCATGGTCGATCTTTTGTATGCAGTATATTCATCAACTGCTTCAATGATTTTCTGCATGTGCCGCATCTCGACCATCTTGTTATCGTAGGTGATAACGAGAGATTTATATCTATCTGCTTCCGCATGGCAATCTGCAATTGCTTCCTTCAGTTTCCCCTTAACTTCAGAAAGCTCGCATTTGATCTGCTTGAGTTCTTGTTTCGACTCTACCAACTCCCTTCGCAGGTTGTATGTTTGTAACTTAACCTGCTTTCTGATGGCATTCTCAAATGGTTGCAGATGTGGAGGAATGTTAAACGTCTGGGTTTCTTCAGTTGTATTATGGTTTTCCTCTGTTCTTTCCCCATTGTTTCCATTTCCATTTCCACTCTGTCTTTGAAGTTTTGCCCGATAACTTCTAGACAATTCTCTGGAAACCAGTTCTCCGTTAACCAACTGAACCCTGAACTTCGCACCTCTCACTAGCGGAATACCATTTGCGAGTTTGAATTTTTTTGCTGCAAACTGAACTTCTTCTGGATGAATTTCTCTTCCGAGTTCCCCACTGTAAACAGTTGCAAGTCTTTCGCATTCAGACTTGGGAACTTGATATTTACCCTCACCAAAGTTACATAAATAAGATCCAACCCTTTCATAAACCTCGTTTGAAATCCTCCTTGAATGAACTGCCATACCTTTCTTCCTCCTTGCTGAATAAAATAGTTTCTTTTCTAATAATTAATATATATAGATAATATTCTTAACTATAAGAACAAAAATTAAAATATATGGGAAAGATATTAGCACTTAGTGCATGGGGATTTGCTATAGTTATATCCTCTGCGATATTTTTTTATATTGGTTATTTAATAGATAGTAAATTTGGGACTGAACCATCATTCATGTTAGGATTATTTCTTTTGGCAATATTTTTAACTATTTCTAGATTATATCAGGAAGCATGGAAAAAACGAAGCAAATAGTGGGAAACTTTTTTTAAGTATGGGAACATACAATAAATTCTATGAAAAGGAGTAGTATTATGGACGATCTGAAACAGCTGTTAGGAAAAGTGAAGGAAGTGGTAGCAAAAGCAGAAGTTAATCTTACCAAATTTACAGAAAAAGGAAATAAGTCTGCAGCTGGTAGGGTTAGAAAAGACATGCAGAATCTCAAAAAGGTTGCACAGGAGATTCGTATTTGTATCATGGCAAAACTAAAAGAAGGAAAAGAGTAATTGAATAAAGATGAGCTTTGGGATAAAATGATTGAATCATTTGAAATTGCAGGATACAGAGAGGTGAAAAATGAGGATGTGGAAAGTGAATCCCAAGCTCCTTTGCAGGAAACACCTTCTCGGGGAGCACCTGGAGATGACAATGTTCTTGGGGTGCCTCCGAGAAGGAAAATCAATTAAAGGATACATTGATAATGGGTTAGTTGAAGTTCATAATATAATTAAACGACACGATGAACTTGCAGAAGAGATGAAAAACCGTGGATATAATCACAAAAGTCCAGTAAAAGATATTTCTCTTTGGGAAGCCGGATTTGTTAATTCAGAACAAAATATAGTTGAATTACATAGGAGATGCCCAGACTGTAGAGAAAGGATAAATAAATGTGGAGATACATGAAATACAACCATCATGGGAAAGAAGTTTGGGTAAGAAGAGATCTAAAAGGAAGACATTCAGATTTGTGTCTATGTTATAAATGTTCAAATTTTTATCCCGGTGAAGAAAGAAATTGCAATATAGCAAACGAACTCTATAAAAACTGCGTTAAATTTGATCTTGTAACTCCAGTTTTTGAATGTCCAAAATTTGAGCTTTATCCTACCTTTGAACTTTTATCAAATCCAAGATTAGGTGAATAAATGAAATGGTGTGTATATGGTGATTGTAATTGGTGGGGATATGCGAAAATAGTTCATGTAGCTTCTAATGTCGTCTATCTTCTATATTCTGAAAAACAACATTATCCTCCAGAAGTTTGGTGGGATAAACCTGTTTATGTTAAAAAATTTGATAGTTTGCTTCACGCAGTTAAATTTTATTGTGATTCAGAAAATGTAGATTTGGATGAAGAACTAGAAAATGCAAAGTATAAATTCCCTAGTAATTTTGAGGAGTAAAAATGGAAAACGGAAAGAAACCAGAAGTTATTATTGTTGCTCCACACCCGGATGATGAAATTATTGGGTGCTATTCAATCTTAAAAAATAAGGATTTATCACCAATAATCATTTATACAGAAAATGTTTCAAATGAAAGAAGGGAAGAAGCTTTAAAATTAAAGACTGTCATTCCGAACATAAAAATTCAATTATTTCAAAAGACTATTCCTGGTCATTTTTTATCCCCTTTTAATACTTATTATTTTCCAGATCCTACATACGAGTTTCATCCGGCGCATAGAATGTCTGGCGCAACAGGAGAAATTTTCTTAAGAGAAATGAAATATAATATTATTTTCTATAGTATTAATATGCAAGCACCATATATTTTTGAAGTTAAAGATAAAGAAAACAAAAAAGAACTTCTTGATGAAGTATATCCATCTCAAAAGAGTTTATGGGAATCTAATGCAAAATATTATTTATTTGAAGGATATTGTAAATGGTTGATATAGGAGGGGTCTTATGAGTAAAATTATAACTCTAATGGAATGGTTGAAAGAAATTACTAGATATCCACATGATACACATAAGTTTATTCAAATATGTGAAAGAGAAGGTATTGGAAATCCAACCAATCCTGACGAAAATTATGAAAGAATAGTGTTTTATATTTATACTGATACACATTGTTATAGTATCGTTGCAATTGATAAAGTTAGTGATGATGGTTATTTGGGGTGTCAAGCTGCTACACGGAAAGCATTAGCTGGCGAAGATTGGGTCAGAGGAAATGATCTTCCTGATGGACCATTTACAAGAAATACATGGGAAAAAATTAAGGACGCAATAATTGGATATGAATTAGTAGAATTATCCACAAGTAGTGGGTGTTGTGAAGAATCATGCTATAGTAAATGCCCAGCAGAAGCAGTTATAACTGAAAGAGAAAAAGAGGATGAACCAGTAGCATGTGGAATTGATTCTAAAGATTGTAAAACATGAAGCTAATGAATTTTCTCAGGAGAGAAAAATGAGTATAAAATATGTGGTCGGAAGCTAGTAAAGAAAAACTTAGAGAAAGGAATAGAAAAAATTGGAAAGATGGGTGTTTTGCGACTCCAGAGTATAGAAAAAAATTAAAAGATTCTATAGAAAAATCATGGGAAAACAACGAAGATAGAAAAAAAAGAATTAGTATAATAACTAAAAATGAATGGAAAAAAGAAGAGTCACCACTGAAAAGAATAGATATTGTAGAAAAGAGAAAAATCTCGCTATCTAAAGCATGGTCTAGTAATGATAAAAGATATAAACAAAAAATAAAACAAAAAGAAGTATGGTCAAATCAGGATAAAAAAGAAGAAGCAAGAATAAGGTCAAAAAATAACTTTAAAAATGAAAATTATATAGAAAAATTAAAAGCAGGATTAAAAATAAAACCAAATAAACCAGAAAAAATATTAGATAAAATTTTAAGCGAGTTATTTCCAAATAGTTATAAATATGTTGGAAATTTTGAAATATGGATAGGAGGAAAAAATCCAGATTTTATATGTGAAAATAGAAAGAAAATAATTGAATTTTTTGGAACATATTATCATGAAGAATCTCATGAAGATATTAGAACTAGTCATTTTTTAAAATATGGATATCAAACACTAATAATATGGGAAGATGAAATCGAGAATATTGAAGAAGTAAAGAGAAGAATAAAAGAATTTCATGGAGAATAAAATGGGAAGACTAATTTTTGTTCCTCAATATCCTACTCCTCTCAGATATCAATCCTGGTGGTTGTCAGAGTTTTCAAAGAATTTCTGGAAACATTATGATAATGTAATTGTTCTTGGAATTAGAACTCATTTTGGAATTAAAGATCAACCATATAGTTCAAATATATATGATGAAAACTCTTGGAATGAAGCACTAAAGTCTGACGCAAATATGTTTTCTCCAGTTGATGCATCAATTAAATTTGAAACAGAGCAAATTCAAGAATACTTAGAACTTGATTTGAAACTCGATGATACTCTATTTATGGCGGATTTATCATTTCCAGGATTTTTTGCAAATGTTTTACATCATAGAAGACCACGGAAATGTTATGCATTTTGCCATGCTACAAGTTTAAATGTTGGTGATTATTTTGAAAGCGTTAGGAGAAGTAAATGGAGAGTTGAGTGTGGTCAGTCATATATCTTTGACAAAGTTTTCATTGGAAGTAAATATCATTATAATAAACTTGCTGATCCTAGTTTATATCCTCCCTTTGATGGAAATACATTGAAGGTTATTGGACTTCCAAATCCACCAATGGCCACATTTAAAGAAGAGAAGAAATATAATATTATTTCTGTAGCAAGACCATCTTATCAAAAAGTCAATCAAGAAATTGAAGAAAGAGTAGAAAGAGAATTTGGAAAGATTGTTAGAAAAGAATGTAACTCTTGGGAAGAGTATTATAAATTTGTATCAAGTGGGAGAGTATTACTTATAACATCAAGAGAGGACACATTTAACTATACTATATTGGATGCTATTAATAATAATACAATAGTATTAGCTCCAAATAGAATAGTTTTTCCAGAAATACTTGATAAAAAATACTTATATAATGATATTTCAGAACTATATAATTTACTTTATTATTATCTATTAAGTCCAGACTATATATTACCTGAAGTAAAATGTAAGTCTCTTATAGATAATTTTTTCAATAATCTTATTCAGGAAATCAAGGAATGAAACCAAGATCTGAAGAACATTGTAGAAAAATATCAGAATCTAAACGTGGAAAGAAACTTTCACAAGAACATATAGAGAAGATACGAGCTGGTGTTATTAAAGCATACTCAAATCCTGAAGTAAAAGAAAAACAAAAATTTAATACATCTCGTGGTGAAAACCATCCCATGTTTGGAAAAGAAGGTATTTTTCTGGGAAGAAAGCATACAGAAGAAACAAAGAAAAAGATGAGTATTAAACAAAAGGGTGTTAATCATCCAATGTATGGAAAGAAACACAAAGAAGAATCTAAAATTAAAACATCAAATTCTTGTAAAAAATGGTGGAAAACGGAAGATGGTTTTAAAGCTAAAAGAAAACAATCAGAAATGATGAATTCTGGATTATCTTCATATGCAAATTCTTTTATTTCTGATCCATCAAAACCGCAAGTAGAATTATTTTCAATGGTTAAATCTATATTTTCATCAGCAGAAATAAACTATCCATTTTTTAATTATAGTCTTGATATTGCAATTCTAGATAAAAGAATAGTTATAGAATATGATGGTTCTTATTGGCATCAAGATAAAGAGTATGATGATAAACGAAAAAAATATTTAGAAAATCATAAATGGAAAGTTATAAAATATGTAGATAATATTCCATCTATAGATCAGCTAAAAACTGATATTGAGAATATAATATATCAATAAGGAACATAATTCAAAGGTGATATATGCCTTTTCGTGCGTTCAATACATGGTTATTTGATGGCAACCTCAAGTCTGATATTCCTAATAAAGATGTTCTTCTCAAATATAATTCCCCCATTACTCCAATGTATGCAATAAATATCTTTCTTGCATCTGGAAAGTTGAATCAATATTTAGATCAAAATTTTAATAATATTGGTTTGTGGTATTTAGATAGAGAAGAACTATTTAAATTTATTAAGAAATGTGTTAAAGATTTTAAAATTCAGAGACATCAACTTTCATTCATTCCATATCCTAAAAAGAAAGATAAAATATGGAATGAAGTAAGAAGCAGGTTTCCAAATATAAAAAGCTATGAGGTTACTCTATTATGTAATCTAATAGAAAAGAATCCCGAAAAGGAAGCAATCTATACAGCTCTTGGTATTGAAAAAGCAGAAAAAAAGAAAACCAAAAAAGAGAAAAAAGAAAAGAAGAATAATATTTCATTAAAAGAATTATTAGAAGAAAACTTTTCAATCATGGAAGTTGAGTTTGAAAAATAGGAGATTTTTATGTCACCAATAAGCATTAAGAATTCTTTTGCAGATTGCCTTACCTGCAAACTGCTTAATGCTCCATCTTGTATATTAGAAACTAATAGTGAAGATGATCTATCTAAAGTAGAAGTTATTTTTATTTCTGAGAATCCAGGAAAAGATGAAGTAAAAAAGGGTGTCCCACTTATCGGAAGAGCGGGACAAATGTTCAGAAAGTATTTTGATAAGTATTTCAAAAAGAATTTCAAATGGTTATTGACTAATACAGTTTTGTGTTTAACTCTAAATGAAGAAGGGAATACAGGAAATCCGGATGATGAAACTATAACTAAATGTAAAGAGAATTGTTTTAATATAATTGATATATGCAAACCAAAGCTTATAGTTCTCATGGGAACATCTCCAATGAAAGCATTTGCTATTGCAGAAAGTGGTATTACTAGTCCTGATAAAGCTGGAAACTTTTTCAAATGGAGAGGATATGATCTCTTTTTAACTCTTCATCCATCTTATATCAATAGAAATAAAAATATGGAACCGAGATTTGATGGAGATTTGAAAAGAGCTGCAGAATATCTAGGGGCAAAATTCAATGAAGTTAAAAAGTCTATTGCGACGACTAAATCCGGGGTATATCATTACAAAATACCAGATAAGTATTATTCAGCAGATTATAAACTCATTGATACCCAGTTCATCGGGAAAACAGGTGAAGTTGTCTACATCTTTAGAGACAAAGATAACAATAAAGTTTATCACAGAGAAAATGACGATTACATTTGTTATCAAATAAAACCTGGTGTTGATCCAAAGAAGGTAGTGTCATACAATGATTTATTGCAGGTTAAAATTCCGTATGCTCAAAAGTTTAATTTAGATCCAGAGATAACATATGAGGGTGATCTAAAAATCACAGTTAAGCATACACAAGATTATTATTTACGAAAGAAAGAAGAAGAACCAGATATTCCACTGAACGTAATGTTTACAGATATTGAAACATATGCATATGGTCTTGAATTTTCAAATATTGATGATGCAAACGATCCAATCGTTATGATTACATATTGTTATCATAACGATGTAGTAACTTTTGTAGTTGATCCAAAAGTAATTGTAAAAGGAAATAAACAGGAAATAAGAAAAGATCCAAAAATTATAATTTGTAATAGTGAAAAAGAACTTTTGAGTAAGTTCTTTTCTGCAGTAAGAAAGTTGGATCCTGATATTATTACTGGGTGGAATAGTAATTATTTCGATATGCCAATGATTATAAATAGGGCTAAAAAAATTGGTCTTGATCCAAGTGGATTATCTAGATTTGGTCAAGTTAATTTTGAGTTCTATCAGGGATATGTTGATGTTGCTGGATTAGTTTGTTTGGATATGATTGATTTATATAAAGCGTTTACACAGTCCAGAAAAGAAAGTTATTCTTTAAATGCAATAGCAATTGCAGAACTAAAAGAAGGAAAACTTGAAACATCTTCAATGTTTCCAAAGATGTATAGAGAAGATGTAAATAGATCAATAGATTATAATATCAAGGACGTTACTCTCCTTAGAGATTTAAATAATAAACTCAAACATATTCAACTACAAGATGAACTCAGAAGAATTTGTAGAGCGAGTTTTAGGGGATCAAGAAGTTCAATGGGGCAGCTTGATTCTCTCTTGGTTACATTCTTAAAAGAAAGAGGTCTATCTTCAAAAAATGCTATTCATCAAGAAAAAGAAGAAGCATTTGAGGGAGCATTTGTAAAAGAACCTATTGTTGGTCTTCATGATTACATCGTTGATTTTGACTTCACATCTCTGTATCCTTCTATTATTAGAACTCTCAACATTGGAGTAAATACATTTTGTATGAAGTTAAAGGATTATAGACTAGGATATGACTTAGTTTATAATCGTGAAGCACTTCCTGAGAAAATTAAAGTTATTATTGATCCAGTTCAAAAACCAACTGAGGTTGAAGTAACTAAGGAACAACTAATTAAAAAGATTGAAGATTCAAATCTTATTTATTCAATTAATGGTTGTTTCTTTAAAAAGACAGAAACATCTTTCTATAGTGAAATTCTTGAGGGAATTCTACAATCAAGAAAAGTATATAAAGGAAAGATGTTTAAAGCGAAGGAAGCAGGTGATAAAGAGAAAAAAGATCTATATGATATTAGACAGTTGGTTTATAAAGTTTTGGCAAATTCATTGTATGGTATTTTAGGAAATAAAGTATTTAGATTTTTCAATGTTGATTGTGCTAGAACAATTACATTAACTGGTCAGGAAATGATTAAAAACGCAATTCTTGAAGCAAATAATTATGTTGATTCATTAAAGACAGGAAAGCATACAAGGCCAGAACCTTTAACAAAAGAAGAAATGTATGGAGATGTTTCAAGAAAAACACCATACATTATAACTGGGGATACAGATAGCTTATTTGCTACACTTCAAGATATTGTCGGAAAAGATAAGATAGAAGATTTGAAACCAATTTATGAATATTGTAATAAAATTCAGACATATTTAAATAAAGATTTAATTCCTGAAATACTTAAGAAACATAATATAGATATTGAAATGAATAAACTAGAGCTTAAAAATGAGTTGGTTATTAAACGTGGATTATTTATTTCTAAAAAACATTACGCTGTAAATGTTATTTCTCAGGAAGGTGTAAAGGCAGATGAAATTGTAGCAATGGGCTTGGATACAAAAAGATCTGATTATCCATCATATACTAAAGAATGTTTAAAAGAACTATTTGATATATTACTAAAGAGCGATAAACCATCTATTGCGAGAATTATTAGATATGTTAAGGATAAAGAAAATGATTTTATTGATAAGATAAAGAAAGGGGATAAGACCGTTGCAAGACCAGTATCTTGGGGTAAGAAAATAGATGATTATAAAACTTTACCTCAAGGGGTTAAGTCGATGGAGAACTGGAACAAATTAATGTATAATACTCATAATGTTGGATCTAAGAGTTATCTGTTCCATGTTCAGGGAATTGATCTTGATAGAGCACCAAAAAATATAGCAGAAAATTTTAATAAAAATTTCTTAGGAAAAGGGAAAAAATTAGACACCATTGCAGTTCCTGAAGATGAAAAATCTTTACCCCCATTTTTAATTCCTGACGTAAATAAAATGTTGGAATTTTCCTGGAAAGATCGTTATAAAATATTATTATCACCATTAAATGAAGTTAAAGAAAAGGATAGGATATTAAAATTTTAAATATGAAAAAATTTTGTGAGTGCGGGTGTAGAACCCAAATAAATCCAAATATAAGATTTGTTAGTGGACATAATAGAAGAGGATGTAAATGTAGTGCTGAATCGGTTCAGAAAATGCGAGATGGTTTGAAACTTAGATGGAAAGATCCAAATAGTAAATATAATTCTTCTGAATATAGACTATATACTAAAACTAGATCTCTTGGAAAAAAGAGAGGTCCAATGTCTACCGAGCAAAAAAATAAAATAAGCAGAACAATGATTGGAATACAATATTCTAATGAGTGGAAAGAAAAACAGAGACAGAGATTATTAAATGGTCATGCTTCTTATATGAATAAGTTTATAAAAAATCCATCCAAACCAGAAATTAAATTGCGAGATATAGTTAAGGAATTATATCCAACTTGTGAATTTCAATATCAGATTTTTAACTATTCATTGGATGTTGCTATTCCAGAATATAAAATAGCAATTGAATATGATGGGTGGTTTCATTTTGATTGTCAAGAACATATAGATTATCATATAGATAGACAGCAAAGAATTGAAGGAGAAGGGTGGATATTTATTAAATATACAATGTATGATAAATTTCCAAGTAAAGAAAAAATTGAAGAAGATATTAATAGTTTACTAAGGAGGAACCAATGCCAAAGGTAGTTAGACTTATTGAGTGTTTTCAGTCTTATCAGGGAGAAGGTCCAGATACTGGAAAGTCTATGCTGATTGTTCGGTTCAAGCGATGTAACAGACAATGTCCTTGGTGTGATACTACTGTAAAAATGAGAATCTCTGTTGAATCAGAATATGAAATTCAAACTATTCAATCTGTTATTGATGATAAAAAGTGTGGTCTTTTGATTACGGGTGGAGAACCAACATTTAATTTGAATTTAGCTGGAACTCTCGATCTTATAAATTGCACTAATTCTAAGTATTATAATGTAGAGACAAATGGATATGCACTAATGAAACTAATTAAAGATGTGGATCAAAAGAAGAATGTAAAATATATATTATCTCCAAAATTATTTACTGATAAAGATTTGGAATTTTATACTGATTTGACTAAGAAAATTTATACTAACGAAAAAGTATATTTTAAAATAGTTACGGAAGATAGAAAACTTATCCATGATTATCTTAAGTTCTTAACTAGCTTTAATATTAATGATAGAGTTTATCTAATGCCAGAAGGAAAATCGAAGGATGAGCTAATTCAAAACAGTCCATGTGTATTTGATATGTGTGAAAAATATAAGTTTAATTTCTCTTCTCGAGAACATATTATATATGGATTTGTATAAAATGGGGGTGGTATTATACCATGAATGAAAAGAAAAATGAAATACGTGGGGTTTTTGTAGAGAGAAGAGATAACGAAGATATGGAAAGCTTGATTAAAAGATTCAAGAAAAAGGTTTCCAAATCTGGAGTTCTTCAAGACCTCAAACGAAAGTCTTTCTATGTAAAACCCAGTGAATATAGAAAGAAAAAGAGTTTGGATGCTAGAAGAAGAAATGAAAAAGACAAACTAAAGAACTTGAAAACAACTGATAAAATCAGAAAAAGGAGCAGGGATGATGAAAACAGTAGAAGCGATCTGCGATAAGATTGTTGTAAAAGTAGTATTTCAACAGGAAGTTAGAAAGAGTGGGATTGTAATTCCTGAAACTATAAAGTCAGAACCACAGAACCGTGGGCTTGTTGTATCAATTGGTCAAGATGTAAAATATATAAAAGTGGGAGATACTGTATTTTATCATCCACGCGGTGGTCAAGATTTTATTGTTGATGATGTCATTTATAAAGTTCTAGGAGAGTCAGAAATCTACGGTGTCCTGAAAGAGGCTTAAATGAAACTATTTTTTGCTAGTATTATCGCAATCGGATTTTTAAAAGAAGAAGACGGAAAAACATCATTTTGGTTTGACATATTAGATTTTGATGATGGCGAAAACAGTTGCTCCCTTTTCTGTATTGAGAAAGCTGGTGATGAATGGTTCTTTGATCTATTCTTTATTCATATAATCTAGTATTATTGGAAACTATCTCATTGGATATCTATATCCTTTGTTTGGAATAAATTATGTAATCAAAACTAGGAGAAGAACAAGTGAGAAATAATTATGTGTGCGCAGGTTTTGAGACAGTAGCTGGAATACTGGATAGATTTATAAAAGGACCAGAATATAATCACAATTTTACACGCAGTGATATAAATAGATTTTTTGGAAATACATGTAATAAGTTTTTACATTCATATGGTCAGTATTTCAGAGAAGCTAGAAAATATAATAAGTATTCAAAAAAAGAAAACGAACTATTCGTTAAGTGTAGATCATTCGGATTTTTTGATGATTCTGAATTCTTTGTTGACTCTGGAGGATTTCAAATATCAGTAGGAATCCTAGATAAAGTTAAAACAGATTTATTATTTAATATGTATTATGAGTTTCTTACTGAATATATTGATAGTTATAATAGAGCATTTATTCTCGACGTTCCTCCTGGTCCAAATTGTAAAGTTTTTTCGGATTTTGATGATGTATATAAAATGAATTATGAGTCTTACACAAAAGCAGCAAATCTTCCTTCAAACGTAAGAGATAAAATTATTTACGTTCATCATTTCAGAACACCAAAACTATGGGAAATTTATTCTAAGATATTACATGATGATGGTTTGTTTAAGTATTTCAATTACCATGCAACTGGTGGAATCGTAGCAAACCAATCTTCCGATATGGATATTCCATGTATCATCTATGTAATTCCTCTTATTCCCCTAATAAATGAAGCATTAAAAAATAAGAGACCTACATTACATTTCCATATTCTTGGTGGATCAAACTTCAGAGAAATTTTATTTTACGAGTTATTCAAATTACATATGTTGAAAAAACATAATCTTAATTTAGAAATTACATATGATTCTTCTGGTTTATTCAAAGGTCTGATGCGAGGAAGATATGTATACATTATGGATGGTGATGCAATTAAAAAGGTTGATATAAGAACTAGCTCATTATCTTTAAGATATAGAAATGAAGATAAGAAAATAAATGAGAAATATCTAGAAACTTTAGACGAGTTTGCAGATACATTTGATTTTGCAAAAATATCGAGATCAGATGTTTATTGTGGAAACTCCGGAACATTTCATACAGATGTGAAAATATACACTATGCTCTATTCATTATATATGTATTCAAAAGTTCAGGATAAAATGAGAAATGTTGTTGTTGATTTATATTCTTTATATGAATCTGGAGAACTTGAAGAATTCAATACTAAAGCAGAATTGATAACTAGAAATATTAATAATGAAAAGATTACTAGAAAACAGCAAAATAAAACATATAGTATAGTAAGATCATTGGATATGTTAAGTAACTTAGATGAAGATTACTGTAAACATATAGTTGAGAAGTTTCTTGCTAAAGATGAGTTTATTGAATTACTTAATGGTAATAATAAAATAGTGAGGTGGTAAAATGCCATTCCCTTCTAATGCTGTTCATCAGATTCCAAGTCATACACACACCATAAACAAACCTTCTATCTACGATGCTTATGGTTTTAGAATTGACCCTTTGAAGGAAGAAGAACTAGAAGATGGAGAGGTTTTGTGTGATGTTTGTAAAGGATATGGATATACTAATGAAACTTACTGGGGAAGAATGATTTGTAGAAAATGTCAGGGATTAGCAAAATTAGATTGGATTGAAAGAATAGTTGGAAAGAAAGAACCCGATTTCTCTGGATATTCTGGATATACAGCTGCCTCAGGATGGACTAGTTCTAGTGGTTATATGGTTTCTGGAACCAGTGGTTTTACCGGTGTATCGGGTGTTCCTGATACATCTGGTTGGCAAGCATCTATTCCTAGTCATAGTCATTCAGCACCACAGCAAGTATTTCCCTCACCAGGAACTTTATCGTATAACACTAATGATGGAAAACTAAGAATTTCAGATGGAGTATCATGGCAAGATGTATTAGACACAGTTGCTAAAAGTAAAACTGTTAACAAATTCATGAATGGATTTAAAAAGCTGATGAATGGAGAGTGAACTTGATTACACAAAACTTCGTTGATGCTTGTTTCCTTTTGATTTTCAATAAAAACACAAAAGTCAGAAGGAATAATACGCTGTATAGAGATATCAAATCCATTATAGATTTCTATAAGAAAACAGAAAAAATAAATATTCCAATCTCTATAAAAAATAAAGTAGATTGCCTTTCTAAAGTTTGTGATATGAGGTTAAAGGATAAACACATTGATAATATTTTAGATAGTCTAGCATTCAGCGAAAAATTTAAACCAATTATTGATTTTATCCAAACTAAAATGAGTGAAGAAGTTAAGGATGATGTTTTAGAAAGTCATATCAATCAAATAAGATTAAGAAAAAAATTGAATACGATGCTTGAAAATTATGATAAAATTAAAGGGTTCGTTGAGGTTGTAAGTGATGCTTCTTTCGATTCTATAGATGATGTCATTCTAGATTATGAACAGATTGTAAGGGAATCATATTTAGGATTAATGGATGCAAGCAGGTCTACAGCACTTGAGGCATCAAAATCTCTTGATTTGACTAAAGATAGTTATGAAGATGCATTATCAAAAGCATTGGAGAAGTATGAGAGAAAGAATACAACTCCAACTGGATATCCAATTTTTGATAATGATATTTTTAATGGTGGATTTGAACCATCAAGACTCTATATTTTCGGTGGTGGGAGTGGTTCTGGAAAATCAACACTAATGTTAAACTTTATTGCAAACTGCGCAAAAAATCGTTTGATTCCAGAAAGAGATAAAGAAAAGAAAATTGAAAATGTTTTTATATATGTAACACTTGAAAACTCTGTAGATGAAACATTAATGAGATTATATCAAATCCTATTTAATAAGACTATAAAGGATGCAATAAATGATATAGTCAAATTAGGTAAGGAATATGTTGAAAAAATTATTAAAGAAAAGTTTTTAGAAAGTAAATCAACTCTAATTCTTAAGTATTATCCTGGTATGTCAATAAGTACAGTAGATTTATCAATGGTTCTTGATGATGCAGTTTTAGAATATGGAAAGGAATCAATAAAAGGTTTATTTGTTGATTATTTAGATCTTCTCAAAACGGATATGAAATATGATTTATATAGATTGGAGTTGGGGTTTATTACTCTATCTCTAAAGAGTTTAGCTGTTCATTATAGAATCCCAATTATTTCAGCTACACAACTTAATAAATCTGCTTATAGAACACCAGATGCAAAGAGTTTGAATCTGGATCAAATTTCAGAGTCAGCAAAGAAAATCGAACATTCAGATTGTATATGTCTTCTTATAAAAGATGGAACTATTGAAGATAAGGTTTATGTCAAAGTTGGAAAGAACAGAAGTGGAAAATCAGATCAATCTCTAGAATTTAAAACACAATTTAAATACTTCAAATTTTTAACTGGAATGAAAGTAACTAATCCTGATAAACAAGATAATTCAGGAATTGATACATTTAATGATAGTAATAAGAAAATTGGATTTGGTGGAATGGGTCCAATCTAGGAGGAATGATATGTCTTGTGTTGTTGCATATGATTCTGGAAACGGAACAATATATTTGGCATCTGATTCTATAGGAATTGATGGAAATGATTATGTAATAAGAAAAGATAAGAAGGTTTTTATAAAAGATGGTGTTGGATTTGGATTTGTTGGTTCATTCAGAATTGGACAAATTCTGAGATCTATTTTTAAAGTTCCAAAGAAAAAAGAGAATCAATCAGATTATGATTATATGTGTTCTACTTTCATAGATTCATTATACAAATGTTTAAAATCGAAGGGATTTGATCCAGGAGAAAAAAATGAACTTGGAGAAATGGAATTTCTAGTTGCTTATAATGGAAAAATATATCATATTCTTTGTGACTTTCAAGTAGCAATATATGACACACCATATATGTCAATTGGTGCAGGTGGAAGATATGCTCTTGGATATTTATGGGGTTGTTCTGGAAGTAATTTTCCAGTTGAAGATAAAGTTAGACTCGCATTGGAGTGTTCATCTTCGTTTTCTGCAGCTGTAAAAGCACCATTTGAAGTCATTAAAGTTAAAAAATATAAGAAACAAACTGACTGTGTCGAGTAAATTTCTAAGAACAAATAAACAAAAAGAAGGAAACTATCGAAAATTACTCTAGGAGGAATTCTATATGAAGAAGAAAGTTTCGTATGTTGATTTACTGAAAGAAGCAATTTCCGAGTTTGATGTTAAGTCTTTCGACTATAAAGGTCCCATGACAGAACCCATCCTTGGTTACACAGGTGATGGTGAAATGGAGACCAATAAGGATGCAGCTTCTATTCTGGAAAGGTATTACTACAATGAAAAGAACCCAGTTCTCGAGCAGACAGTAGAAGAGCCAGATCCAGAAGAGAAGAACGAAATCGTCACTGGCGATACTCCAGATGACATTGATGAAACAATGGACGATTTTGAGGATGAGATTCTAAATGATGAAACAAGTATTGATGAAGCTTTTGATATCAGTGAAGATCTAGACCTTCTTGGTGAAGAAGCTGAAGTTCTTGGTGACCAGGAAGAGGTAGAGGAACCAGAAGAGAAAGAAGAAAAGAAAGAGAAGAAAGAAGAGGAAGATGAAGGAGAAGAGGCAGCTATGGAAAGTGCCATTCTCGAAAAACTGATTGAAGAAATGGAAGAGGAAACCAAACACGAGGACGGACCTGGTGTAACTGATGGTGACCAAGGTGATGTTGAAGCTGCAAAAGATGAACCACTAGATGTCGATAAAGAAATGAAGAAAGGTGTTGAAGAATCTTTTCCAATTGGTCCTCTTTCAAAAGCTTCCGGAAAGTCAGATAGGACCGCAAAAGAAGAGATTGAGGAAGCATTTAAGATTTTCAAAGAAGAGCTCATGATGGAAGAAGATGTTGGTGAAACTCCTGCTGGAAATGAGCAGGCAGGTGCTGCTGGTAAAGAAAAGGCTCTTGGTGGTGAGCTTGATGATGAAGATCTTGGCCTTCAAAAAGAATCAGAAGATCTTGAAGAAGATCTAGATTTTTTGGGTGAAGATTTTATGCTAGAAGAAGAGGATGAGTCAGAAGAGAAAGAAGAGGGCAAAGAAGAAAAGGAAGAAGATGTAGATAGTGAAGATGTAAAAGCCTAAATATAGATATAGATGTCGGGTGGGAGAAATCCCATCCGACATTATTTTTTTCTAAAGGGGTTTAAAATTGAGAAAATTTAATGTAAAGATAGATAGTTCAGGATTGTTACTGACTATAAAAGGAAAAACTATAAGGACCCCAGCAACAATTGTATCTTTAGAAAGCGAACTTAAGTTAATAAAGATGCAACTAAAAAATGCAAATGTTTCATATCATATAGAAGAAATATTTGATAAAACTAACGATATAATAATTGAAACAATTGATTTAAACAAAGATGATGAAATTATAGAAGAGAAACATAAAGAAATTGATATTGAAGAGCTTAGTATTAAATATGAAACATTACTAAGTAAAATGATGAAAGAATCAGACTGACGAAAGAGAGATCTATAGATGAAGAGAATTGTGATATATCAAGAAAATATAGATCCAATAATATTAAATGATGATAGTGACGAACAAATCTCTTCATATATAGATAATCTTTCTGTTGTCTTTAATGCAAGCAAAGTAACAACAATTCAAACATCAGATAAAGTTGTCATTGTTAGACCATCAAAAATTGTTTCAATTTCAGTAACTGAATCAGAAGAGAAGATTGAAAATAAAATAGAAGAAGATGTGATAAGAGATGAGTAGGAGGCAATTTTGGATATTTTTTATTATTTGTGTTTACTATTCTTTGTAATTTTATCATTTTCATACATTCGTTTGAAATATTTAGAACATTTATCATCTAGAAAACAATCATTTATTAAGAATTTTGAGTTATATGCAGTAACACTTGAATATCATATGAAAAAGGCATTTGATATTATTTACAAAGAAAAGATACTAATATATTCAATTGAAGCTACAAGATTAAATCAAGCAGAGTTCAATGCAGTAAGTAGAGATTTTATAAGTTTAACATTAAAATTTTTGGGTCCTAGTCTTGCTGAAGAATACGAATTTTTATATGGAAATAAAGAAACTCTCTATTTCATAATTGTAGAGTATTTTAATAATAGATATGAACAAGATGAAATTTATAAAACTTCTACATCAGATTTAATGACACAGGATACTGAGGAAACTAAAACATGAAAAACCTTCTAGAATCGTATCTAGAATATATACAAGATGAAGATGAAAAATTACTTGAGCAGATAACTGCAGCTGGTGTTGGAAAAATGTTGAAGACCGATGTCAGAGTAAGTTTAGTATGGTCATTGGGCTTTCTTGGTCTGACAGCAGCATGGAGAGCTGCTACAATGGCATTTAGTCAAGCTCATAGAAAATGCGGTGGATTCAAGGGTGGACCTGGAAAACAAGCATGTGTAGCAAGAGAAAAGACTAAAGCACTTCAACAAAAACTTCAGATTCTAAATAGAGCAAAAGGTGGGTGTCTTAAGTCCAAGAATCCTGCAGACTGTAGAGAAAGAACACAAGTTGAAATTGATAAGATCAATAATAAAATAATGTTGTATAAAAAGAGATTACAAGATATAGTTGGTGAGCAAGAAAATTTATCTGAAATAAATGCTGCAGCTGTTGGGAAAACAGTAGCTTCTGGTGCTTTAAAAGTTGGTGGTGGTTTAGCTGGTCTTGCCAGATTATTTATAGTTGGAATGATAGTTGATAAAGCTATTTTTGTAGCATGGAGAACAGCAGCAGCAATGTTCAGTTCTGCTGTAAGAAAGTGTGGTGCTTATAAAAAGGGACCAGAAAGAGAAATTTGTATTTCAAGAATAAAAATGAATGCTCTTAAGCAGAAAATGTCTGTTTTACGACGAGTGAAAGCAACTTGTTCAAAACAGAAAGATCCAAGGGCATGTAATGAAAAGCTTGATAAAGAACTCGAAAAAGTAACAAGAGATATTCAATGGCATATTGATAATATAGCTGGTCAGAGAAAGCTAAATGCAGATGAAGAAAGGGTAGAAGATTAAGAAACAAACTCAAACGTATGTTTCTAAAAAATTTTAGAACAAATTTTAAAAGAAATGAACCAATTTAGAAAAAGGAATACAGGAGGAATATTAATATGTCATCTTATTTACTTGAAATGCAACTATTGAGTGAGCTTCCAACAGTACATGAAATCGAGTTTTTCGATACTTATCTGATGGAAGTTGATTATTTAACAGAAGATGAAGGCATCGAGCTTATTCTGGTTCTTGAAAAAGCAACCAAGAAAGTTGCAAAGTCTGTAGAAGCCAAGAAAGTTGCTAAAATTAAGCAAGCTCAAGCTTGGTATCAAGCAGCTGTAAAGAAAATTAAAGATTGGTATGCTGCAGCTGCAAAAAA